>JAABUN010000598.1_pt1 | contig 90710 bp, 60 predicted proteins | sample 5559311 | NCBI WGS metagenome assembly JAABUN01 (sample SAMN10711877, study PRJNA513370) | rock metagenome | isolation source: Antarctica rocks | place: Antarctica: Victoria Land, Siegfried Peak sud
GTAGTAGGCATTTTGATAAAACTTTGTGTTGTAGTGAATTACAAAGTTATACACATCACTAATTGCTTACTACTTTTTTTTTAATTAGAATTCTACAGCCCTGGTATCAACCCTGTTTCCTTCAAAAATTGTTTCGTTAATGTTGCCGTTATTAGAAGTGGTATTGTAACCATAAATCGTATGCGGCGTTTTAAGGCGTGAATAAGCAACATCTCCATAAATATTTACTTTCCCTTTCCGGTGATTCATGTTCATGTTGGCTCCTGTTATCCAGCCTTTGGCATAACCCATAGTTACAGATGCAGAACCATTGGTTCCTAGGTTATTATTTTCTTTCAGAACAATATTTATATAACCTGCATTACCTTCAGCATCAAGGCTGGCAGGCGGCGTTGTTATCAGTTCTATTTTTTCAATGTTACCTGATGGCATGGCAGCCAGCAGTTGCATTAGTGCTGAAACTGATATGTGGCTTATCCTTCCGTTCATCATCAGCACCACACCGTTTTTCCCGTTCATTGAAATGATATTGTTCTGATGATCAACTATAACGCCGGGTGAACGTTCCAATACTTCCAACGCCGTATTGCCTGCTGATGTAATGCTGTTTTCAACATTGATGACTAAGCGGTCAATCTTTTGTTCAAGTAAAGGCTTTTTAGCTTTAACAGTTACTTCTTTCAGTGAAGCCGGTTCCTCAGTCATCATAATATCCGGAACAGCTATATCGCTGTTTGTTTTATTAATGGTAAGCACCGCGCTATTAGCCTGCTTATAACCTACATGATTGGTTACAATTACATAATTTCCATCTGCTACATTATTGAAAGAGTAAGTTCCCATTTTATTACAGACTAATGCTTTAACCAATAAAGAATCTTTTGCCTGTAACAACAAAACACTCGCGCTTACTGCGGGAATATGACCGTGAAACATTACACTTCCATGTATGGTTGACTGAGCCTGTGGAGTGACATATATAAATAATGAAGCCGTAAAAAGTACTAGGGTTGCCTTTAAGTTCAAATGTATAATAGCTGGTTGCATTGTCACTGATTTGTAAGTTTAAATAATAACCTGCTTGCTTAATAATCTCATTATTTAGCAGGAGCAAAATTCAATTTGAACTTTACTTAATCTAGAAAATAATCGTAACTCAAAAGTAGAATCAGGGAAAAAGAAGAAATAGTAAAAACACGCCAAATTTTAATTATGTGTGTACCCCCTGCTGGTATAATTCTGTTAAAATAAAGGTTTGTGTTTAAGTAAAATGATGGAGTGCCCCCTGTAATTTTTTAAAATCTTTGATTAGATGCATCTGTTCAAAGTAAAAAACTGGTTCTCTTAACGACTATAAACTTTTGTGCATTAATATTAGATTGAAGAGAAGCATCGTTATCTGATCCTAATAACTCAGCTTGAGGTCTTGTAATTTCTGTATTGGATTGAAAAAGAGCAGAGGGATTTACATTTGCAAATTCTTTAAAGTCTTTTATCATGTGCATCTGATCGAAGTAACCGCAATCATAAGCAATCGAAGTCCAATTGGCCAGTGGTTTTTTTAGTTTGGTATTAATTGCATTATTAAAGCGCAGCAGGCGACAATAAAATTTTGGCGAAACGCCCACCTGCTCAGTAAATCTTCTTCCAAAATTACGTACACTCATGTTTGCTTTGTATGCATATTGTTCAATGCTCAGCAATGCAGCATTTGTAAATAATTCATTGGATATAAAAGTAATGCCATCATTCAAATTGATATAAGCTTTTTGCATGCTTAAAAAGCGCAGCAGAAATGTATCTGCTAAAAAAGCCAATTGTTGTATATCTTTTGCATTCTGTAATTCTTCGTTTAAGTTTCCTGTTGCTTTTCCAAACACATCATCTAAATAAAAAATTTGGTTTACAAATTCTGCTACAGGCATGCGGAATAGTTTATTAAAACCATTTGCTTTAAACTGGATTATGAATGTGTGATACTTTCCGCGAAAAGAAACGATGCCGTTAGAATGCGACAGTAACCCTACAATGCAACCATGCTTATTTAGAAGTGAAGATACGGCACCTCCACCTGTAAGATGAGAAGGCTGATCTGCCATATAAAAAACAAGACTTGTTTCATTACTTGCAGGCCAACTACCGTTGATCGTTATCTTTTTGCCTTCTGAGGTAGAAAGAACATAATCATCAACAAATGGCTGTAACAGCGGATGGGGTGGTATGAAATAATTTGTAATCATCCTTTTGCGAAAATAATAAATTTTTCTTCATATAAGGAGTAACAATAAGCACATTTGATCAAAACTTACGCACTTTTTGGAATCGCATCTATAGAGCTCAAGTTTCTAAAGTTCAAGATAAGATTTCCCTTTTTAATCTGTAAATTGTTGGGAATTCATCAAAGACAAGCCAAGGTTCCAAATTTGAAGGTTTGGGTAATGAGCTTCGGAGAATTCGTGAAGTGGCCTGTATTGAGGAACCATAACTTTTTCTACAATCTTAAATTGGTAAGATTTTTTGTATTATAAAAACCAACATGCATATGAAAATTTACAAACTGCAAATTGACCCATTTTTCAACCTCTTGCTGAAGGAAACAACCTTCTTAAGCAAAATTGCAGGGTTGCTTATTCTCTTCAATTGTGCTGCATCTACCATTCTTTTTGCGCGAAAAGATTATAATAGCGGTTTTAAAGAACTGCGAAAGCTTGCAATTCCTGTAACCGGGCAAGTAGTAGACGAGAACAATAATCCTCTTACCGGAGTTACTGTACAAGTAAAAAATTCAAATGTAACTGTCACAACAAATGGAACCGGTAACTTTTCCATTGAAGTCCCGAACAGAAGTGCTGTCCTGGTTTTTACTTACGTCGGATATGAAAAGCAGGAAGTGGCGGGAAGTGGTAATCTTGTTATTCATCTAAAGGCTTTAAATAACAGTTTAGGAGAAATTGTAGTAGTAGGATATGGAACTCAAAAAAGGGTTTCTCTAACCGGAGCTGTTGACAGAGTAGGGAGTGCAGCAATAGAAGGGCGCCCTGTTGCAAATATAGCCCAGGCTTTACAAGGAGCATCTCCAAATCTTATCATTCAGCAAAGAACCTTTCAGCCGGTATCAGGGGCATTAAATATAAATATCAGGGGATTGGGAACTACTAATAATAATGACCCGTTAATTGTTATTGACGGAATTATTGGTGGCGATCTCAATCTTCTTAATCCAAATGATATTGACAATATATCCGTTTTAAAAGATGCTGGTGCGGCAGCTATCTATGGTTCGCGTTCAGCTAACGGAGTAATACTGGTAACTACCAAAAAAGGAAGAAAGAACGCGAAACCCACTGTTAGCTATAATGGCATGTATGGTATACAAACTCCCCGGTATACTTTTCACCAGGTACATGCCTGGGAGAATGCTACTTTTAAAAATATTTCACTTGTTAATTCAGGCAGGGCGCCTCTATTTACTGATGCGCAGATTGAGCAATTTAAACAACAGGGAGATGGTGATTATCGCTTGGAGAGTATTATGCAGAATGCTCCGCAACAAACACATAATGTAAGTGTCAGTGGCGGTTCGGCAACTAATACTTACCTGCTTTCTGCAGGTTATTTTGATCAGGGTAACATGCTGATCGGTCCTGGTTATGGAGCCAAAAGATTTAATCTTCGTTTAAACCAGTCTACAACCATTAACAAGTTTACGCTGTCAACTATAATAAGCTATGTAAAAGGAATGTATAAAGAGCCACCTGTTGGTATCGAAGGTTTAATAATTAATGTTACCCGGGCTCCTTTGTATTATAATTTTCAGGATGCTCAAGGCAAATACTTAGGAAATCCTGTGGTGGGCAATGATAATTCCAAAGCTATTTTAGAAAAGGGAGGCTATAGAAATAGTAACAATGATGAAATAACCGGAAACTTTTCAGGCGAATATGCCATTACGCCGGCTTTTAAAATAAGAGGTGTATTTGGTGGTACGGTGAGAGCAAATACACAGTTTCAAAGACAGGTTAATTTAGTTTATTCCGGGGGCAGCTTTGCTAATGGCAGACAGGTTTTTAATAATAATACCAAATCTCTTTTTACCAATACCCAACTCGTTGCTGAATACAACAAAACGTTTAACAAGCATGAACTAACTGTTTTACTCGGTGGTTCAAACGAGTCCTTTAAATCAGAAGGGAATGGGGTTCAAAAACAAGGAACTGATTCTACTTTAGGTATTCCTACTACAGGAACAATAATAGATGCGGGTACTACAAATGCTTCATACAACTCAATCACAAATACCAATGAAAGTAGTCTTAACTCGGTTTTTGGAAGAGTGCTATATTCATTCAATAATAAATATTTTGTGGAGGGTAATTTCAGGTATGATGGCTCTTCCAACTTTCCTAAAGATAAGCGTTGGGGATTTTTCCCTTCTGTAGGTGTGTCATGGCGTGCAACTGAAGAAAATTTTTTAAACGGATTCAGAGACAAAATAGGTGATATAAAAATCAGGGCAACCTATGGTTTGTTAGGAAACCAAAGTGTTAATCCCTATCAATATTATAGTACATACAGTACCAATAACAATGTGTATGGCTTTAATAATTCCGTAGTAAGCGGAGCTACACGTAATTTAGCCAATGCAGACCTTACCTGGGAAAAGGCAGCAACGTTTAATGCTGGTATTGACGTGTCACTGCTTCAACGCCGGTTAAATTTTACATTTGAATATTTTAATAAAACTACCAGTGATATCCTTCAGAACAGAGAAGACGTAACAGCGTTATTCGGATCAGGGTTACCCACCTATAATATTTCAAAGGTAAAAAATACAGGATGGGAAGCTAAAGCAAGCTATGACCTGAAAGGGAAATTATTTACGCATAGTTTTTCAGCGAATATTGCCGATAATCAGAACAAACTACTGAGCTTAAGCGGTAACGTACAGGAATATGAATTTAAAAGAGAAGAATTTTGGTTTGTACGCAGGGTGGGTCTTCCAATAACTGTCTACCGGGGATATAAAACTAATGGATTGTACCAATCAACTGATGAGTTAATTAAGTATCCTAAATTTGGTAATACAAAGCCGGGCCTGGGAGATCTTAAATTTGTTGATCAGAATGGTGATGGTGTAATTGATCCCCGGGACAGGGTAATTTTAGGTAATCCTTTTCCAAGACTAACTTTTGGATTTACTTATAACGTTACTTTTAAAGGCTTTGATGCATCCTTGCTTGTACAGGGAGTTGGTAAAAGAGACGCATTGATAAGAGGAGAGTTGGTAGAGGCCTACCACTATGGTTATAGCGGTACCATGTATGAGCATCAGAAAGATTTCTGGACACCTACTAATACCAACGCCAAATTGCCCCGTATTGCTGAAAATGGAAGCCCTTCAAATGATATTAATTACAAGATAGGTTCTGATATTTATTTGTTTAATGCGGCTTATGCAAGACTTAAAAATCTTCAGATAGGATATTCTCTGCCGGCAGCAGTAATATCCAGGTTGCATATGCAAAGAGCAAGGCTGTACGTAACAGGCCAGAACCTGGTTACATTATCGAAGCTTAAGATTATTGATCCGGAGCAGAGCGAATTTGATAACAGGGTAAATATTAACTCAGGTGCTAATAGCGCAAGATCATATCCAACACCTATTTTCTACGGCGCTGGTTTAGATATTACTTTTTAATAATTAAAAATTGCTTATTATATGCTTTTAAAGCTTTTAAATAAAACAACTATTATCCTCCTGCTTACAGTTGCTATGGTCAGCTGCAAAAAGCTTGATTTAGCACCGACAGACAGGTTCACGGAGGACAATTTCTGGCAGGTGAATGGCAACGTAAACAATGCGTTGAATACTGTTTACAACCGCATATTCACCAGTCAGCGTTACTTTTACAATGAAGCATTGAGTGATAATGCGTTTGCGCAATTGGAAGCCAACATTGGAACGCCTACTGCTATAGCCAGTGGAAGCAATGCTTCTTTTTCGCCAGATTTATTAAGAGTGCTACAGGATTGGACCTTTTATTACCAGGGGATATATGCGGCAAACGTATTCCTTGAAAATGCAGATAAGAACACTACATTGGGTACTGCTCTTTTAGCCAGGATGAAAGCGGAGGCCAGGTTTATACGAGCTTACCATTATTTTAACTTAATCAATTGGTTTGGTGATGTTCCACTACTGACGAAAGTAATAAGCCCGGATGAAGCATCCCTCGTATCACGAACTCCTAAAGCTGATGTTTTAAAATTTGTTCTTGATGAATTGGATGCCGCCGTACAAGCTCTACCTAAAAAAGAGGATTATGCAATAGCTGACAGAGGCCGCATTACAAAAGGGGCGGCAAAAGCGTTTAAAGCAAAAGTATTATTGTACCAGGGAAATAGAATGGCGGAAGTGGCAGCTATATGCGAAGATCTGATGAATAATAAAACTGTAAACGGTAATTACGACCTTTATCCGAGTTATGCTGCGCTCTTCTCAGATCCCACTAAGGAATATAATGCTGAAGTAATGTTCGATTTACAGTATATACCAAGTGTACGTACCTATGACGAGCCAAGCCGGCTTATCCCAATTTCTTCCGGCGGAGCAGGTGAAAACTACCTTGCACCAACGCAGGAGCTGGTAGATAGTTACATGATGTTGAATGGTAAAGCGATCAACGAATCGGGATCGGGTTATGATGAAAATAATCCTTATGTTAACAGGGATCCCCGTTTAACCGCTACCATTGTATATGATAAATATGTATGGACAAATGCTAATGGCAGTACCCAGGTAATTTATATTAAACCAGGAACTGACCCCAACTCCTCAAAATCCAATGAGTATGGTTCAGGTCTGCATACCCCGACAGGGTATTATTGGAGAAAGTATTACGATCCTACAGCCGTCAATAATCAGTATAACTTAAACCTCATTTTAATCAGGTGGGCCGCAATTTTATTAATGTATGCCGAATCAAAAAATGCTTTGGGACAAATGGATGCGACTGTTTGGGATAAAACAATAAAACCTATACGTGCAAGAGCAGGCTTCACCGAAGCAGTAGCTTTGGATTATCCGGGCGTTTCAAATATGACTAACTTAATAAGAAACGAAAGACGAGTTGAATTTGCTCTGGAAGGATTGCGGATAGATGATATAAGGAGATGGAAAATAGCCGAAACAGTAATGAATGGCTGGGTACATGGTGCAAAATGGGGTCCTGCCGGTACTGATAACGGGTACTTAAGGGTAACTCAAAGAGCGTTCAATCCTGCAAAACATTATTTGTGGCCTATTCCATCATCAGAACTACAAAGAGATCCAACGCTAACTCAAAATCCTGGTTGGTGATAAAAGTAATGTATACTGTGAAAGAGATAAAATAGTGTGCGTAGAGGGATTTAATTACGCACCGAAAACTTATAAACCGTTTGAGACCTATACGTTTCTCCGGGCCTTAAAATAGTAGTTGGAAATTTAGGCTGATTAGGAGAATCCGGGAAATGCTGCGTTTCCAGGCAAAATGCGCCGTTTTTTGTAAATGGCTTCCCACCTCTGCCTATTACCCTATCAATAAGGTGGTTACCTGTATAAAACACCACACCCGGCTCTGTTGTGTAAACCTGCATCACCCGGCCGCTTAAAGGCTCGTAAGCATTGGCCGCTAATACTAACTTGCCCGTTGGATTACGTAAAATAAACGTATGGTCATAGCCGCTACCCAACGTTAATTGTTCATTACTTTCCGTAATACGTTTGCCGATCTTTTGAGGTTTGGTAAAGTCGAATGGCGAACCTTTTACATCAAGGAAATTACCGCTGGGGATGAGTCCGTTTGTTGCCTCCAGGTATTGGTCGGCATAAATGCTTAATTCAGTATTTAATATTTTCTCGTCCTTGCCTCCCGAAAGGTTGAAATAAGAATGGTTCGTGACATTAACAGGCGTTGCTTTATCAGTTGTGCCTTCGTAATTAATTTTAAGCTCATTATTGTTAGTGAGGGTGTAGGTTATGGTCATGCTTAAATTACCTGGAAAACCTTCCTCACCGTCGGTACTTAAATAAGTCATTTTTAAAGCCACTTCTTTGCTCCCGGGCACTTCTTCTATGTTCCATATCTTTTTGTGAAAGCCCAGCACTCCACCATGTATATTGGAGGTCAGATTGTATTCCTTCCCGTCAAGCGTGAATTTTTTATTTGCAATACGATTAGCAACACGACCAATGGAAGCTCCCATAACGGAATTATCCCGGCCCGTGTATGATTTTAGCGAATCGAAACCAAGCACAACGCTTGCCATTACTTTATTTTTATCAGGTGTAATAATATCGGTGATAGTACCGCCATAGTTAATCACTTTAACCAGCATGCCTTTACTGTTTTTGAGCGTATACTGGTAAATCTTTTGCCCTTCTGTTTCACCGAAAAGCGCTTTACTAATGGCAGGCTTTTCTGCTTTACTCACGGACCTGCACATACGATGAAGCGCTGCCGGTTCTGACATTGCAAAAGCACTAATGGTTACAAATAAAAAAAGAAGAAAGTTATTTTTATTTATCATCATGTTATCAAATAATTTTATGGAAAACCGGTGGCCTGAAATTACTACCTTAAGCCCAATTAGTTTAACGGCAATACAATCATACTTCTCTTATTAAACCTATTCTTTTAAGAAGTTTTCGTAGTAATAGCATTATAAAAATACAGTTTTTCATACAATGATGCCTCCCTTGTATGAAACAAACGGCGAAAATCAAATTTGCACAGAATTGCACCGGCAATACCTGTTTGCCTGAAGTTTCATATAAAGAAAGTTTATAGATACGACGTTCGACAAAGCACATATTCACTTTCCTTAAAATTGATTTTATAAAGAAAGCGGATAATAATACTTTTACCAACTGACTATGCCTGAACCTGTAAAATGCGTTTTAATGCTCGGCTGTTTTGATACTAAAGGAGAAAATTTTTCTTTTCTGCGCAAATGTCTTTTAGATCAGAATGAAAAGGTGATAACGCTCAACGTGGGGGTTATGGGAACTACGAAGGAATTTCCGGTTGATATTGAATCGGACCAGGTAGCATCCGAAGCAGGTTATTTGATTGAGGACTTGAGAAGCAAAGCAGATCGTGGCCATGCTGTTGAAATAATGGGAGCAGGAGCAGCAAAAATTGTAGCAAAATTAGTAGCTGAAAAAATGATAAAGGCGGCAATCGGTATGGGAGGCGGGGGTGGAACATATATTGCCCTTTCTGCTATGCAGGCAATACCATTTGGTATGCCTAAACTTTGTTTATCAACGGTGGCAGCTAAAGATTTGTCCAGGCAAACAGGTAACAAAGACATCACATTGATGCCATCGATCGTTGATATCGCCGGGCTCAACAGCATCAATATGCTTTTAATCAGTCAGGCTGCGGCGGCTATTTGCGCCATGGCGAAAGTAATTGATGTAAAGAAAAACACATCGGTTGGAACGATAGCGATCAGCATGTTTGGAAATACATCCGCTTGTGTAGACCAATGTAGTGCATTATTACGGGAACATGGGTATGAAGTGCTCGCTTTTCATGCTACCGGCGTTGGCGGCAGAACCATGGAGGCATTAATCAGGGAAGGTTATTTTGACGCGGTTCTTGACGTTACAACTACCGAATTGGCGGATGATTTATGCGGAGGTATTTGCAGCGCCGGACCTGACAGGTTAAATGCCGCTGCCGAAATGGGTATACCACAAGTGGTAGTTCCCGGCTGTCTGGATATGGTGAATTTTGCACAAATTGATACAGTACCTGAACATTATAAGCACCGGCAGCTTTACAATTGGGCACCGGATGTCACTTTAATGAGAACGAATAAAGAGGAGAACAAAATACTTGCTGAAAGGCTTGTACAAAAGGTTCGGCGCTCAACCGCAGCAGTGGCTATTTTATTACCAACACAAGGAATATCCCAGATAGACGGGGAAGGAGGGGTGTTTTGTAGTCCGGAGATCGATCAGGTGCTATTCGAATCAATAAAAGAGCATGCAAGTGGTTCAGTAGATGTAATCGAAATGGATGCTCATATCAACGATAAAAAATTTTCCGGCAAGTTAGTCAGCGTATTGCTCAGCATGTTGGAAAGAAAGACAAATAGTAGCTTTTAGGTATGAGGTATGAGGTATGAGGAAGAAATAAAGGGAATGTAATATAAAACAAGACCCTAAAAGGGTGTCATGATTATAGTAAGATAAGCACAAAACGCGAACCCTGAAGGGGTAACATAGAGAGCCTTAAACGGGAAAAATCATTTCACCCCTTCAGGGTTTTATTCAAACATTCTATCATGCTATAATCATTTCACCCCTTCAGGGTTAAACAATGTAAATTCTATAAAAGTTTCAATTTTTTTCAGGATAAAACAATTAGCATTAAGAAAAGTAACGTATAACCGGCATTAGGTTCTCTAATGATTATCGCTGAATCTGATAGCTGATAGCAAGAGCATAACCCTATTATAAATAACTAAAAAAATAATTATGCCAAATCCATGGACAGGAAAAGGTAATCCATATACGAGACAGGAAGTAAGGGAACGGTTACAAAGGACGCTTGATCAAAATAAGGCGATTATTGCTGCCGGAGCCGGAACAGGCATCAGCGCTAAATTTATTGAAAAGGGCGGAGCGGATCTGATAATCATTTATAATTCAGGACGTTTCAGGATGGCCGGACATGGATCTACTGCCGGGTTAATGGCTTATGGTGATGCGAATGCCGAAGCCTTAAATCTCGGAGAGTTTGAAGTGTTGCCGGTTGTGGAAGAAGTACCTGTGATTTGTGGCGTTCACGGTTCTGACCCACGCCGCAGAATGTGGCACCATTTATTAAAGGTTAAAGAAATGGGTTTTTCCGGAGTTAATAATTTTCCAACACATTGCATCGTTGACGGACAGTTTAGGGATATTCTCGAAGAAACGGGCCTGGGCTTTTATAAAGAAGTTGAAATGGTGAGGCTCGCAACTAAGATGAATCTTTTCTCCATTGTATATGTAGCCAAACCTGAAGAAGCCAGGCAGATGGCTGAAGCTGGTGCAGATGCCATCATTTCGCATGTAGGAACAACGGTTGGCGGATCGGTTGGCGTGGTGAATGCTTCTTGTACGATGGAAGATGCCATCAGCCGGACACGGGAAATCATGAAAGCAGGTAAGGAAGTTAATCCTGATATTTTTTTTCTGGCACATGGAGGGCCAATCAACACACCTGAAGATGTACGCATGATCCTTGATCAAACAGACGTGCATGGTTTCGTGGGCGCATCATCTTTGGAACGAATGGGTGTTGAAAATTCATTAACGGAGCTGACAAGAAAGTTTAAGTCACTTACTTTACCTGACAAGTAAAAAAAGATGGCTAAGTGATTGCGTTGTTGATGTGGGTTAATTTATATCGCTCCTCATCCATCCCTTCATTGGTAAATGGATGCATACATGAGGAAGAGAATCATAACATTTTTTTTAGCCACATTAAAGCACCATGTAAAATCCGCGTTACTTCCGGGCGGAAGTAAACTGATGGGCTGTTTGTGAAGGCATGATTGCTTCCTGGTTATAGGAGGAAGTGCAGCTTATTCTTTATTTTTCATGTAGTTTCTGCTTTATTCGTTCCTGCAATATCTTTTTAAAATTCTCATCCAGAGCCGGCTCATTGTGTTGGGAACATAAATCCAACATTTCCTAGCACGGTTTTACTTGTTACATCAAAAATAAGGAGAGTGAGGTAAGATTCTATTTCCCATTGTGAAGCTAACCCAGGTGCATTACTTTATTGGTAAGTTAATTCAACCACAACCAAATTAATTCTTTATTTCAAACCTGTATATTTGATAAACTTTGTTGAATAAGCTACAAATGCTCAAAAATATATTAATGGTACCCTTACTTGCTTCCGGAGATAAAATAAATTATTTAAAGATTGGTGACAGGATCAGGATCATGCGGTCAAATCAAAAACGCACCTTACAGGAAATAGCGGATGCCTGTGATCTTTCAAGGAGTATGATATCTAAAATTGAAAATAATAAAGCGGTGCCTTCTGTTGCCGCATTGGTAAAAGTTGCCCATGCACTGGGTACCAATATTTCCAGCTTACTGGAACATGATGCTTTTTTAAACGCTATCTTAACTTCCAGGAAAAAGGCGGAAGAAAATCTTACACTCACCGATAAAGGGTACTATATATATCCCTACGGTTCTGAATATCATGAAAAGAAAATGCAGCCTTTTTTATTTGTTGCAAGGAAGGGTGAAGTAAAACAACACGAAGTGTCGCATGAAGGAGAAGAATTTATTTATGTGATCAATGGACAAATGAAAATGCAGGTAGGAAAAGTGGAATATCTTTTAAAGCCCGGTGACAGCCTGTATTTCAGCTCACTTCAAAAACATGGTATCATGCCTGTTTCTAACGAAGTTACTTACCTGGATATTTTTGTATAACCTCATCCGCATTTTTTTGTAACCACAGAGTCCTTCATGAATTGAAATTCAAACATAGTGGTAAGATAACTGGATAAGTTGCACTGATCATTGGTTGTTTTTGAACCACTAAGGCACGAAGAGGCACAAAGATCTTGTTCATTTGTTTTACTTTTCAAAAAAACTCTTTGTGCTTCTTTGTGCCTCCGTGTCTCCGTGGTTCAAAAACTCTTTGCGAACCTGAAGTTTAATTTGTTTTCGAATGTAGTTATATAGGAGGAAACGCCGTTTACTCTGCGGTTATAAAAAATGATACCGTTGAATAATTTCAATAGTAGTGATTAAAGTTGTGTCTTTTCTTAATGAAAAAATAAATTTTTCTTCATTAAAAAATCTTCTATATTTGATTCAACATTGTTGAATATAAGTAAATGTTGCATTTTTATCCGTTCCACTTCTATTGTAAATAATAAAAGCGTTATAATCTATAAGGCTTTTTGATTAGCAATAATAAGCTTACAAAAATTTACAGCTTTAGAATAAAACGATTCCAGGCTTCCTATTCAAACACGATTAAAACTACATTGCCATGAATCTCCGATTGCCTGCATGGAAGATTATTGCTTCCTTCAACTGGCTTAGCTATCTTCAGGTCAATAAATTCAAATTATTATTTTTACTTCCCGGTATTTTATTTACACTATCCCTTTGTGCACAAAATATTAGAGTTACCGGTAAGGTAACCAAGGGTGATACTGCTCTTGGTGGTGTAACTGTAAAAGTAAAAAGTAATAACACTGCTACAAAAACAGATGATCTGGGAGAATTTACAATCAATGCACCTCGCGATGCAACTCTGGTCTTCAGCTATATAGGTTTTACAACTCAGGAAATTAAAGTATCGGGCAGAACCCGCATGGACATTGGTTTAGAAGCAGAAAGCCAGCAACTGAACGATGTAGTGGTTGTAGGATATGGAACCCAGAGAAAAGGTAGTATTACCGGTGCGGTAAGTTCTATTAAAGCTGCTGACCTCATCCGTACACCTTCTTCTACAACGTCGGGTGCCCTGGTTGGAAAAATGCAGGGGATCACAGCCCGCCAGCAAACAGGAAGGCCCGGAGCAGGCACCACTATTCAGATACGTAATTTAGGCAGTCCGTTATTTGTGATAGACGGAGTTCCTCAAAGTGAAGGCCAGTTTAATAATATTGGACTGGAGGATATTGAAAACATCTCGGTTTTAAAAGATGCTTCAGCATCCTTGTATGGATTCCGGGCCTCTAATGGTGTGGTGCTGGTAACTACCAAAAAAGGTAAATCATCGATGAAGAATTCACTTAACGTCAGCACGTATTATCAGCTTCAAAATATTACCCGTTATATCTCAGCGTCCAGTGCTGCAGATTATGTGCGTGCCCTTGCTGAAGCTGAACAGAATGCCGGTTTAACGCCCACTACAACACCGGAGATTTTAGAAAAATGGCGGCAGGGTACTGAAAAAGGCTTCCAGGGTACTGACTACCGTAATTATATTTTAAAGAAAAATGCACCGCAGCAATATATGAATGTAAATTCCAGCGGTGGCAATGATAAAATGAATTATTATCTCTCACTGGGAGGGCTATCTCAGGATGCCGTATTAAAGCAATATAATTTTAAACGTTATAATTTTCAGTCCAGTGTTGAAGGCACTATAATTAAAGGCGTTAAGCTGGGTGCACAATTAAGCGGCAGGATAGAGTCCCGGCATGAACCTGCTTCCACTACAACGGGAAATACTTATGATAATCCGTTTCTTGCTATCTTAACGATGTGGCCAACTGAAAGATTGTATGCTAATGAAAATCCTGATTACATTAATGCGGATGTAAACAATCCTTCACGCAACCCGCTTATCTACAATGAAAAAGTGATCGGTAAACAGGATAATGTCTGGAACAATTTTGCCAGTATATTCTACGCCACTTTTGATCTTCCGTTTGGCATCTCTGCAAAAGCTACTTATTCTTACAATTACAAACAAAACAAAAATGAGCTGCAGCGAAATTCTTTTAGCACTTATTCCTACAAACCTGCAACGGATACCTATGTACCTGTTCCCTTTAACCTTGCGCTTCGTAACAAAAGCAGGGAGGAGATCCAGGAAAATTTTGCCCAGTTTCAATTGAATTATAGCAAAGGCATAGGCGAACATAACATTTCTGCTATGGCGGCTTATGAGTATGCGAGCGCCACCGACCAATCTTTAAGCATCAGTTCTATTCCTCCTACAAATTATACTCCGCTCATCAATTTATTAAACATTAACGGATTCACTGACACTTACTCTATAACAAAGCGTGTATCCTTTATCGGTAGGTTCAATTACGATTATAAACAAAAATACCTGCTAGAATTATTAGGCCGGTATGATGGGTCGCATTTATATGCACCAGGAAAAAGATGGGGACTGTTCCCGGGAATTTCTGCAGGCTGGAGAATCAATGAAGAAAATTTTTTTAGTGACCGGTTTCATAAAATTGTTTCTAATTTAAAGCTGCGTGCTTCATGGGGCAGAACCGGCCAGGAGCGCGGTGTGAATGCGTTCGATTACCTGCCAGGTGGAAATTTTGGAAGCGGCAGTTATGTGTTCGATGGCGGACTTACTACAGGTATCGGTGTTCGTGGGTTACCAATTACAAGCATTACCTGGGTTACCAGCACCATTAAAAATATCGGACTGGATATTGGATTATTCAATAACAAGCTCACAGCGGAATTTGATGTATTTGCAAGGGACCTTTCCGGCATCCCTGCACCAAGATATGATGTACTGGTACCAAGCGAGGTAGGCTATACATTGCCTGCTGAAAATTTAAACTCTGAAAGAACGGAAGGAGTGGAAGGTATTATTACCTATGCTTCAAAAGCTGGGAAGATCGGTTATTCTATCAGTGTTAACGGAACCCTTGCACGAAGGAAAATTATTGATGTATATAAGCCGCGTTTTGGTAATTCATTAGATAAATACCGCACGCAGACAGATCACCGCTGGGCTGATATCCATTGGGGTTACCAGGTGGTAGGACAGTTTCAATCCATGGAACAAATCAAAGACTACAAAATAAACAATGATGGGCAGGGTAACAGAACGCTTTTACCCGGAGACCTAATGTTCAACGATGTAAATGGTGATGGTGTTATCAGCAATCTTGATGAAAGGCCCATAGGTTACTCCGTGGGTGATGGAAGCACCTTTGGCGGGCCAACGCCTTACATGAGCTTTGGAATGAGCGGAGGCATCAATTATAAAGGATTTAATCTGAACACCGACTGGGCAGGCGCTACCATGCAATCTTATTATCGCATCTTCGAATTAGCCATTCCATTTCAGGCAGTTCATAATGCGCCTGAATATATTTTTAACGACCGCTGGCACCGTGCCGATTTATTTAATCCTAACAGCGCATGGATTCCGGGACGATATCCTGCAATAAGAAGAACGGGTTCCGGCTCTCATGTAAACTATGTAAACCACAGCGATTACTGGATCACCAACATTAATTACTTCCGGCTGAAAAACCTGGAGCTGGGATATACATTACCGAAAAATATTATCAGCAAATTCCATCTTTCCATGCTAAGAGTGTATGTTACCGGCACCAACCTGTTTTCATTCGATAACATGAAAGACATTCAGATAGATCCTGAAATTTCACAGAATAACGGCTTGGTATACCCGGCATTAAAGCTGTATACATTCGGGATTAATTTAACGCTTTAACAAATTAAAATGAAAAGTATTATAAAAATTCTGGCAGGAATTATAATTGTAATGGGTGCTTTTTCCTGTAAAAAAGAACTGCTGGATACATCGTCTCAAACAATCTTTACAGATGAACAGATATGGAAAGATCCTAAACTTATTTCAGGTGTATTAGCTAACCTCTATGACCGGTTGCCGAAATATGCTTCACTGGCTGTAGGCTCTGAAAATTTTACCATATTCGATGAGGCTATGTGGTCGGGGTTGAGTAATAACGATTTGGAGATAAGGAATAATCTTGTTAATTATGCTTATGACCGTTGGAGCTTATGGGACTTTGGATTTGTGAGGGATGTGAATGTGTCAATAGACAATATCACTGAATCAAGCTCAGTAGCGCTTACTCCCTTACTTAAAAAACGATTTATCGCGGAACTGCGTTTCCTGCGGGCGATGGATTATTTTGAAATGGTGAAAAGAATGGGGGGTGTTCCCATCATTACCAAACAATTGATTTACGATTTCAAAGGTGATCCTGCTTATCTTCAACAGCCCCGTAACAAAGAGGAAGAAGTGTATGAATTTATTGCAAGTGAAATAGACGCTATTAAAGATGACCTTGGCAATACAGGCAGCAAGCGGCAGGCAAATAAATATACAGCCCTTGCCTTAAAGAGTCGTGCCATGCTCTATGCAGGTTCGCTGGCACGGTATAACAATGCAGTCGGCTTCACAAAAAGCGCTACACCAGGTGGTGAAGTTGGTATGAGTGAATCAAAGGCGGTTGCATACTATCAGAAATCACTTGACGCTTCAAAAGAAATTATTAACAGTGGGACTTATGCGCTGTATAAAACAAATCCTAACGCTGGTGACAATTTCTATGATGCCCTGGTTAATAAGAATAATAATAGTGAAGTGATTTTTGCAACGGATTATCTAAAGTCGCAAGGCAGAAGACATGCTTTTACTTTTAACAATATTGCCCGTTCTCTTTTTGAAGATGGCGGCCAGGGATCATCTTCTATCTCACCATCATTAAACCTCGTGGAGAGTTTTGATTACCTGGATGGCACATCAGGAGCCTTAAAAGGTGTAGGCACCGGAACAAACACTGCTGCAGGTCAGGCCAACTGGATATTCTATACCAATATGCAGGATATATTCGCCAATAAAGATGCCCGCCTTTACGGAACAATAATGTACCCTGGGGTATCATTTGGGGGGAAGCCATTAAAGATGCAGGCTGGCGTGTATACCTGGAATGCATCAACAAATAAGTACGATAGAACGGAAGGCGCATTAAACAGCAATTATACTGACGGCAAACTACTTACAGGACTTGATGGGCCGAGCCGCACTACCACGTTTGTTTCCAATACCGGGTTTTATTTAAGAAAATATATTGATGGAACAGCTGGGGCCAGTACATCGGCACTTCAAAGCGATACTTGGTGGATCGTTTTCAGATTAGGTGAAGTTTATCTAAATGCAGGTGAAGCAGCTTTTGAATTAGGGTTAACAAATGATGCCTTAACTTATATCAATGCCATTAGGCAAAGAGCCGGGTTTCCCGCTAACAGCCTTACATCATTAACCATACAGAAAATTCAGAATGAACGTAAAGTAGAGTTGGCTTTTGAAGATCATCGTCTCTGGGATTTGATTAGATGGAGAATAGCTGATAAATTATGGGATGGTACGACCACCAATCCTGACGCTAATATATATGCGCTATATCCATACCGGATTATCAGGCCGGGACATCCTAATGACGGCAAATATGTTTTTGACAAAATCATTGCGCCAAGATTTAAGGCCCCAAGATTTTTCAGGCCGGGTAACTATTACTCAGCCATTGCGCAAAGTGTTATTGACAACAATCCGAAGATAATCCGGAATCCGTTTCATTGATGGATGATAGCTGTCGGCTATCAGCTTAAAGTTGTAAGCAACAAAGTAAAGAGTAATTGATCTTTAGCATAAAAATAGTAATTGAAAGTCATGATGGTAGACTATCCCCTCCTTTGGAGGGGACGTTAAGTCCGTAGGACATAACGGGGGTGGGTATACAAAGCAGGTTTCTACCTGGTTTTAATAATTGTGCTTGTTCGTAGGCGTTTTAAAGGCATTTACCAGTAATTAAACTCAGCTGCCCACCCCGTTTGGCCTTCGGCTCAAACGTCCCCTCCAAGGAGGAGAACCAGAACCTGACTGAATGATACATTCTTCGAAGGAGTTACATGATTTTTTATATTTATTTTTTAAACATCTAACAAAAATGAATGCTTGATTATATGAAAAATAACAATTACCTATATACGATGCTGGCAGTATTCGTTCTGATACTTTCCGGATGTGAAAAGGATAATCGCACACCGCCTCAATCTTTATTAAAAGGCCGGGTTGTTTATAACAAAGAACCTATTGGTGTCCGCTCAGGTGGGGTAAGCTTCGAAATATGGCAGCACGATTACCAGCTCTTCAGAAAGATCGCTTTGAATATAGCGCAGGACGGTAGCTTTGCCGCATTGCTTTTTGATGGTGATTATAAACTGGTAAGGGCTAAAGGCGCAGGCCCATGGGCCGACAATTCTGATTCGATCGATGTTCATGTAAGTGGCGCTGCTTCGATTGACATTCCTGTTGATCCATATTTCATTATCAGGAGCGAGACTTTTGTAAAAAGCGGTTCCACTATCACTGCAACATTTACTGTTCAGAGAGTGAACACTTCTAATTCGCTGGAGGCTGTAAGAATATACATTGGTCCTAATTATATCCTGGATCAAAATAACAATTCAGCAAACGCACAAAAGGCAGCGCCAATAGATCTTTCAGGCACGGTAATGTTATCGGTTGCCATTCCCGCATCATTGGCGGCAGAAAATTATATTTACGCAAGGGTAGGCGTAAAAACAACCGGCATAAACGAGCTGATGTATTCTGCCTCTCAAAAAATTCAGCTTAAATAATGGCAGTACCAAATTGTTACAATATGCACCTCAACCGGCTTATAATATTATCTTTTCTTTTTGCAACGGTTTGCATTCAGGCGCAACAAATAACTGTTGAGGGGCAACCTGCTCAGCTTGATATCCGCATGGCCGGTGAACACAGTATTCGTATTACCATTAAACCGCTAAGCTTTAAACAAGATGTTCCTTTTAGTCCTGCTCTTAGTGACCTGAAATATCCTGCACCTGCTATCAGCATCCGAAGTATAAATAAAATAATTAAAAAACCTGTTGGTGAATTCGTGTTAGAAGTAAGTCCAAAACCCCTGACCATTACCGTTACCAATAAACAAGGTCAGCCCGTTCAACATATCATCTTCAATGAAGATGGAAAGATAACTTTTAAATTGAATGACCAGCCAATACTGGGAATGGGGGAAGGCGGACCAAAACCTGAAGCAAATGTAAACTGGCGTGAGCTGCCGGTTGAATATGACCGTCGTGGCCGTTATCATAAAATGGAGCCCCGTTGGCAGGCAGGTGCTTATGGATCACGCAACCCCGTTGCAATGCTGATTGAACCCGGTGCATGGGCAATTTTTGTGGTTGCTCCCTGGGTGGAGGTTGATCTGCGGAATAAAGACCAGGGCCTGTTTATTCCCTGGAAGCCTACCGGTAAAGAAGCCGTTCCTCAAACAGTAAAAAACCAGGGATTGAGCCAGGGCAAAGGACTTCCGCCTATAGACAAAATTGTCCGGGGATTGTATGATTTTTTTGTTTTCGATACTCATGATCCTGCCCAGTTCATGAAAGATTTTTCAATAATAACCGGTCCTGCAGCGATGCCACCTAAATGGGCATTAGGTTATATGCAGTCGCACCGCACGCTTGAGGATGATAATCAAATGCTGGGAATTGTTGACAGCTTCCGTGCAAAAAAAATCCCGCTTGATGCAGTCATATACTTAGGTACGGGATTTACACCTAAGGGCTGGAATAAACCACAACCTTCTTTCGAATTCAATCCGCAGGTTTTTAAGCGCGATCCCAAAACGTATATTTCGGATGTGCATGCACGTAATGCCAAAGTGGTAGTGCACATGGTTCCCTGGGACAGGGATAAATTATCCAGCCTCCATGGAAATATTCCTGCCCATCCGGGTGAGACATTGGATGCTTCACACATTCAACATTATTGGAAAGAACATATGGAACTGGTGAATGCAGGTATTGATGCTTTCTGGCCCGACGAAGGAGATTGGTTTAATTTATACGAACGCATTAAGCGCCACCAGTTGTACTACCAGGGTCATCTTTCAGCTAATCCCAATGTTCGTCCCTGGAGTTTGCAACGAAACGGTTATCCGGGCATTGCACAATGGGGCGGATGGGTATGGTCAGGTGATACGGAATCTTCCTGGAAAACTTTGGAGGCACAAATAGCGGTCGGACTGAATTATTCAATGAGCATCGGACCTTTCTGGGGATCTGATATTGGCGGCTTTACCCCATCACCCGATAAATCCGCTGAACTGTATGCAAGATGGTTCCAGTTCGGTTCATTTAATGCCTCGTTCCGGTCGCACGGCAGAACCTGGATGACCAGCCTGCCATGGGGTTTCGGACTAAAAGATATGGGGCCCGTTGAAGTTGGCCCCCAGAACAGGATCCTTCAATCGGAAATGAATAATCCAATACTGGAGCCTATAACCAAAAAATTCGCAGAGCTGCATTACCAGCTTTTACCTTATACTTACACGTTAGCCTGGGAGGCCCGTAATTCGGGAATGCCCATGATGCGTGCCATGTGGTTACACTATCCTGAAGATGTCAATTGCAAAAAATCAGGCGATCAGTATCTGTGGGGCCGCGATATGCTTATCGCCCCGGTTTATAAAAAAGGCGCCACTACCCGTGATGTGTACCTTCCTGAAGGCAATTGGTACGACTGGTGGACCAATACAAAACAAACAGGTGGTATAACGGTTACCAGTAAGGTAGATATTTCTATGATACCTATCTATGTGCGTGCCGGCGCTATCATACCTTTTGACACCATTCGTCAGTATACCGGAGAGTTAGTGAACACTCCTACAACACTGAAGATATATCGTGGTGCCGATGGCCGGTTTACCTTATATGATGATGATGGAATCAGCCAGGATTATCTTAAGCGAAAGGGTTGCTGGACTGGAATTTATTGGAATGAAAAAAGTAAAGAATTATCAATAGCCCCCAACCCGCCAAAAGGATGTAAAAATGACGATAATAAACGCATCTTTATAATTCAATTGATACCGGGTAATGAAACAACAATGGTATCGTACAATGGACAACGTGTTACGATAAAATTTTAATATCAGCATATAATCTTATAAAATAAATGAAGCGTTTATAATGAAAATACAATCAATAAGAACTAAACTGTACCAGTGGAAAGGGCCTGTAAAAACAACGGATACTATCTTTGCAACTCCATTAAGCATCCTGCCATTCCAGGATGATGCGCAGGCACCCTTTCGCTTTTTCAGTTGGCTGGTAGTAGAGATTGAAACGGATGAAGGTCATGTAGGCTACGGCAATGCAGGCCTGTGCCCGGATATCACCAAGCATGTCATCGATTCCAAATTAACTTCATTGTTACTCAATGAGAATCCGCTTAACACAGAATATCTTTTTGAAAAGATGTTTCGCTCTACGGTAGCATATGGAAGAAAAGGCGCCGTACTGGCAGCTATCAGCGCCTTGGATATTGCCTTATGGGATATAAAAGGATTAGCTGCAAAGCAGCCCGTATTTATGCTGATGGGCGGGAGAACCAAAGCTTCGATACAAACTTACTACAGCCGCCTGTATACACGTGATCTCGACAGCCTGCAGCAGGAAGCAGCTCATTATAAAGCAGAAGGATTTTCCGGTATGAAACTGCGATGTGGCTACCCGCTTACCGAAGGGAAAAAAGGTATGAAGAAAAATATTGAAATGGTAAAAGTGGTGAGGGAAGCAGTGGGGGATGATGTAGACATTATGCTTGAAGCTTATATGGGGTTCAACTATGCTTATGCAAGAGAATTATTAAGAGAATTAGAACCCTTCAATCTTCGCTGGGCAGAAGAACTATTGTTACCCGATGAAATACACAACTTCGCCAAATTAAAACAGCAAACCAGCATTCCGCTTTCAGGTGGTGAGCATGAATATACCCGGTATGGTTTTCATGATTTGCTGCAGGCAGAGGCACTGGATATTTTTCAGTTCGATACCAACCGAGTGGGCGGATTTACAGAAGCACAAAAGATATGTACCATGGCGCTTATCCATGGTGTTGAAGTGATCCCCCATGGCGGACAAATGCACAACCTGCATGTGGTTATGAGTTCCTTTGCCTCACCAATGGCTGAATATTTTCCGCAGACAGAAATTGAAGTGGGCAATGAAATGTTCTGGTATATCTTTAATGGTGAAGCCATAGCAGAAAACGGCCAGCTGCAATTAGACGATACAAAACCAGGTGTTGGGTTGACTTTAAAAGATGACTACCTTGATCAGTTTAACATCATTGATAAACTCTATTAGTGTAATGTTAAGCGCAAATTTCTGTATAACTTGCTATCAGCTATCAGCTTTCAGGTAAATCAGCACCCATAACGTTCCTCCTGATAGCTGACTGCTGATAGCTGAAAGCCTTTAACTTCATTATATACTAACAACACTAGCGCATGTCTCATATAAACATTCTGGATCTGTTTAAACTGACCGGACACACAGCATTAATAGTTGGCGGTAATCGAGGACTGGGACTGACTATGGCAAAAGCGCTGGCTGAAGCGGGCGCTAACATTTCAATAGCAGCAAGGGATGAAGGCGAAAATAAAAAAGCCGTCTTTGAAATTCAATCATTGTTCAATGGGGATTACATGAGCTGCCGTTGCGATGTAACTGTTGAACAGGATATAAAAGATGCAGTAACGCAAACCATTGAACGCTTTGGCAAAATAGATATCCTAATCAATTCCGCAGGCATTAACATCCGCGGCTCTATCGGGAGCCTAACGGTTGAAGATTTCAATAGTGTGCAGCAGGTTAATGTAACAGGAACCTGGATCGCCTGCAGGGAAGTAATACCCTTAATGAAAAAGAACGGTTATGGAAGGATCGTCAACATCGGCTCTATGCTTTCTGTAACCGCCATCTCCGATCGTACGCCCTATGCTACCAGTAAGGGAGCCGTCCTGCAACTGACGCGTGCTTTAGCCATCGAATTAGCCAGTGAAAAAATTACCGTTAACGCCATCTTACCCGGACCATTCGGTACAGACATGAACCTTCCATTAATGAACGACCCTGAGAAATATAAGGCCTTTGTTTCAAGAATACCGATGGGCCGCTGGGGTGAATTGCATGAAATAGCTGGTATTGTACTATATCTTGCCAGTCCGGCTTCCAGTTATACCACAGGTGGTGGCTTTTCTATAGACGGTGGTTGGACCGCTACTTAAAAATCTGATAATTATGAGATCAACACGGATAGTACAATTATACCATCCTTCGGAAGGAAGAAAAATAGCCCTGGTAGAAGAGCCTTTTTTAAGGCTTATTGCAGATACAGGTTCCGTATATGAATTGGCGCTCGATGCCATCCAGCTACAAAAAGATATTATAACAGTAATCAACAGCCGCTTATCGGAAACACAGCTTGATTACGAATCCATTTACCAGGGAAAAAGTGACTGGCAAATTTTGCCTTCTTTTGATCATCCTGATAATCCTTTGTTCTGCCTGGTATCCGGCACCGGATTAACACACAAAAACAGTGCATTGAACCGGCAGATGATGCATGTGTCTGTTGAGAACAAACCTACCGACAGCATGCTTATGTATCAATGGGGTGTTGAAGGGGGCAACCCGGGTAAGGAATCAATAGGCGTGCAACCTGAATGGTTTTACAAAGGAAGTGGCGCAACGCTTAAACCACACGCAGCTTCTTTACACATTCCTCCTTATGCAAATGATGGTGGTGAAGAACCCGAAATTGCCGGAGTTTATATTATTGACAGATCCGGAACACCGTATAGAATTGGGTTCACTACCGGCAATGAATTTTCCGATCATATCATGGAAAAAAAGAATTATCTCTACCTGGCGCCATCTAAATTAAGAGAATGTTCTATCGGTCCCGAGCTGGTTATAGATACTGACTTTTCCGCCTTCACAGGCAAAGTAAGCGTATTAAGAAATGACGAAGTGCTTTGGTCTGCAGACATTAACTCAGGTGAAAACAACATGAGCCATAGCCTGGCAAACCTGGAATACCATCATTTTAAATATGCCGGTCACAGGATTCCTTTACAGGCGCATGTTCATTTCTTTGGCGCGGATGCTTTCAGCTTTGGAAATAAGGTTACACTGAATGATGGAGATGTAATGAGTGTTCATTGGGAAGGAATGGGCAGGGGCTTACTAAATATTTTGAAGATAGATATAGAGGAAGAAAAACTCATAGAGATAAAACGTTGTGAAGGAGGTTTGCGATAAATCCCCTCCTCGGAGGGGACGTTACGTCCGTAGGACGTAACAGGGGTGGGTAACCGCTCCGGTACTGGTTTCAGTTTACATAATGGACGTTCTAAGAATTAGTCACTGACTAGTTGCGGTCAGCTACCCACCCCAGTTTGGCCTTTGGCCAAACGTCCCCTCCAAGGAGGGGATGGGCGACCAACCTGACTTTCAACCTATTTGTTTCATTTAATCAAAAGAGATTACTAAACGATTGATAAATTCCCGGCAAATGAAAAGATTTAACCTTCAAAAAACATCATACAAAACACTTGCAGTAATATTATCTTTGATATTCTTCATACAAACATCAACCGCGCAAACAGCATCAAAAGAAATATACCTGGATTATACCAGGCCTGTTGAAGAAAGAGTAAAAGACCTGATCTCAAAAATGACACTGGAAGAAAAAGCGCAATATCTAAACCATGTAGGTCCCGATATTCCCCGTTTTAAAATCAAATCCGATAAATGGAACCAAAGTCTCCATGGCGTTGTATGGAACCGGCCTACTACCATGTTCCCGGTTTCCATAGCCATGGCCGCAACCTGGGACACTGCATTGGTTTATGAAGAAGCTACTGCTATATCAGATGAGGCCCGTGCCATATACAACGGATGGCAGAAGGATACCGCTTTCAATGGTGATAAAAAAGGTTTAATCTACCGTTCACCTGTAATAAATATCAGTCGTAATCCATATTGGGGCCGGATCAACGAATGCTTTGGCGAAGACCCTTTTTTAACGGGCCGCATTGGTGTGGCACATGTTAAAGGCTTGCAGGGTAATGATCCAAAATACTTGAAACTTGTTTCAACGCTTAAACACTATGCGGTGAATAATATCGAGAAAGACAGGCAGCGTATGTCAGCAACCGTTAGTGAACGTATGCTGTTTGAATTTTGGCTGCCTCACTTCAAAGATTGTGTTGTTGAAGGTGGCGCGCAATCACTTATGGCATCCTACAACGCCATTAACGGTGTACCAAATAATATTAACAAATTCATGCTTACCGATATACTCCGCGATAAATGGGGTTTTAAAGGTTTTGTAGTTTCTGACTTGGGTGGTGTTAATTCCATGGTGAATGGCCATGAAAAAGGACAAATGAGTTATGAGGAAGCTGTCGCAAAATCTATTATCGCTGGTTGTGATTTTTCTGATAAAGAATTTATGCAATATATTCCTGTTGCGGTTAATAAAGGTTTACTTACAGAAGCACGGGTAAATGAAGCGTTATCCCGGGTTATGCGCGACCGTTTTTTACTTGGAGAATTCGATCCGCCTGAAATGGTTCCTTACAGTAAAATATCCTCCGATGTAATTGGCAATGACGCACATATTCAGCTGGCTTTAAAAGCAGCCCAGGAGTCTATCGTGCTTCTAACTAATAAGAACCACATGCTGCCATTAGATAAAAATAAAATAAAGACCATCGCGGTGATAGGCCCTCATGCGGATCTTTTTACTCCGGGTGGGTACAGTGGCAAGCCAATAAATGCAGTGACGCCACTGCAGGGAATAAAAAATCGCATGGTACCAGGAACTGGAATAGTATATGCAGCCGGCGCTGAAATAGCACCTCCCCGGAAAGAATTGAACCTGCCTCCTTTCAATAAGGAAGAAGAATTGAAGAAGGCTGTAGAGGCAGCGGCAAAGGCAGATGTAGCTATACTTTATGTTGGTACTACACTAGCTATTGAAGCTGAAGGCCGTGATCGTACCTCGTTGGAATTACCTGGAAACCAGGAAGAATTAATAAAAGCCGTGCTGGCTGTAAACCCGAAAACAATTGTTGTGCTGATGAATGCCGGCCCACTTACCATTCCTTATGTCAAACAAAGTGCACCGGCAATTATAGAAGCATGGTGGGGCGGCGAGCAAGGTGGCAATGCAATGGCTGATGTTATTTTTGGTAATGTAAATCCCGGTGGTAAAATGCCGCTAACCGTGTATGCTGCTGAAAGCCAGGTTCCATCGCAGGAAGAATATGATGTTACAAAAGGTTTCACCTACATGTATATTAACGGCAAACCACTATATCCATTCGGACATGGTTTAAGTTATACTGAATTTACTTATTCAAATCTTATAGTTTCAGCTAAACAAATTAAAGCGTCAGGGAATATAACAGTGGCCGCTACTATTAAAAATTCAGGTAAACTGGATGGGGACGAAGTGGTACAATTGTATATTCATGATGTGGGGCCATCCGTAAAACGGCCTGTAAAAGAATTAAGAGGTTTTCAACGCATCTCTTTAAAAGCCGGTGAAGCAAAAACAATATCGTTCAACATTCCAGGACATAAGCTGGCATTTTACGATGAAAAAATTCATGGTTTTCGTGTAGAGCCTGGCGCAAGAAATGTAATGCTCGGTAGTTCGTCTGATGATATCCGTTTGCAATCGCAGTTTAAAGTATCGGCAAATTAAAGCAGGTGTCATGTCATTTATTAATTGCTTAAGAGGTTGCTATCAGCTGTCAGCAATTAGCTGTCAGGAGGAATATCTCTGGTATTTGATTTCCTGATAGCTGACTGCTCATAGCAAATGCGTCAATTATAGTTAACCTAACTCTCGTATGGAAATAGTAGCAAACACTGCCAAACCACTTAAGATGCGATGGGTAATGGTAAGCATGGCATTTTTCGCAACAGTGCTTAATTATGTCCACCGCCTATCGTTTAATTACTTAAGCGCCGATGGAGACTTACGTAAACTGATACCCGATGATGCATTCGGTTATATTGGTACCGCTTTCTTTGTTGCCTATATGCTATCAAATGCTTTTTCAGGGTTAGTGATTGATAAATTGGGGACAAGAATTGGTTATTCACTTTGCATGGCTTTCTGGACAACAGCCGGATTAGTTCATGCTTTTGCAATAACTCCTTTGCAATTTGGTATCTGCCGCTTTTTTCTGGGTATCGGCGAAGCAGGCAACTGGCCTGCCGCTTTAAAGCTCACCAGTGAATGGTTTCCACCTCATGAAAGATCCACGGCATCAGGCATATTCAACAGCGGCTCAGCACTGGGCGCGATTATAGTACCTCCGTTAATAGCGGTGATGAGCGCGAATTATGGATGGCAATCAACTTTTATTATCCTTGCAGTATTTGGATATCTGTGGCTGGTTGTTTTTTGGTTTTCTTATTACACACCCGGTAATGCCGTAAAAGAATCTAAAGCCAGGGTTATTCCACCATTAAAGCTGTTGAAGAACCGGTTTGTTTCAAGGCTCTTGCTGGCTAAGATTTTTATTGAACCTGTATGGTATTTTGTTACTTTCTGGATAGGTCGTTACCTGGTTGATGTACATCATTGGGATCTGAAAAAAATCGGCTGGTATGCTACGATACCCTTTATTATTGCTGATGCGGGAAATATCGCTGGCGGTTATTTTACACAGTTCATCATCAGGAAAGGAGTACCCATTCCAAAAGCAAGAAAGATAGCGCTGGGCTTATCCGGAATCATCATGAGCCTGCCATTGATGCTGGCGCCATTTATTGTGACTACCCCCATGACTGCGCTTATTATTTTTGGTTTGGCAGGATTTGGATATACATCATACACTGCCAATGCGCTGGCCTTGCCTGCCGATGTTGTTCCAAAAAGCGCGGCAGCATCGGCATGGGGACTGGCCTGCATTGGCAATGGCATTGGAGGTGCTATCTTTCAATCCCTATCCGGCATTACTTTAAAATATGTTTCTGCATCCTTCAGTTACGCGATTGCTTACAATGTATTATTTGTTGGTTTTGGAGTGCTGTCGTTGATTGGGCTATTTGTTTTGCTGTTTTTACTGGGGCCTTTGGTGAAGAATAAAGAGTTGCAGGATTATGTAGATGAAGGAAGTTCTGTAACAGCGGTGATCACTTAATGTGGGTTTTTATAATTTTCTTTAAATACAGGTTTCTAAATAAGTAATTAATACACTTAAACACTAATAAAAATGAACTATTTAAAATGCTTTGTTTTAGTGGCACTCACAGCAACCAGCACCCGAAGTTATTGCCAGGAGCAACCCGCGATCATCAAGGTAGATCTCTCCAAAGACAAAGGACCCATGAAACCCATCTGGGCCTGGTTTGGCTACGACGAACCAAACTACACCTACATGAAAGACGGAAAAAAATTACTTTCTGAAATAGCGGCGCTAAGTCCGGTTCCGGTTTATGTTCGTGCACACAGCTTGTTAGTCACCGGCGACGGTACCCCTGCGTTGAAATGGGGATCAACAAATGCCTATACCGAAGATGCCAACGGAAACCCAATCTATAGCTGGAGGATCATAGACAGCATCTTTGACACTTACATTAAACGCGGTATGAAGCCTTTGGCGCAGATAGGTTTTATGCCCGAAGCTATGTCAACCCATCCCGAACCTTATAGGCACGACTGGAAACCAGGCGAACCTTATAGCAAAATTTTTACCGGTTGGGCTTACCCCCCAAAGGATTATAATAAATGGCGCGAGCTGGTGTACCAATGGGTGAAACATTCAGTAGAGCGTTATGGAAAAAAAGAAGTGGAAAGCTGGTACTGGGAAGTATGGAACGAACCTAATGGTTACTGGAAGGGAACGCAACAGGAGTATCACAAGCTGTATGATTACGCTGCAGACGGATTAAAACGAGCGTTACCAACAGCAAGGATTGGCGGGTTGGATATCGCAGGAACCTCCAGCACAGGAGCTACACAGTGGATGCACAATTTTATAAAGCATTGCCTGTACGATACTAACTATGCCACCGGCAAAAAAGGATCACCGCTTGAAGCACTGCTGTTTCATGCCAAGGGAAACCCTACCATTAAGAACGGCGTAGTATGGATGAATATGTCTCCACAGCTACGCGATATTAATGCAGGAATGAAAATCGCTGCAACCTATCCTGAAACAAAGAACCTGCCGCTGATAGTAGGCGAATCTGATCCGGAAGGATGCGCTGCATGTGGCATGGCTACTAATCCTTCTAATGGTTATAGAAACGGCACCATGTATTCAAGCTATACCGCAGCTACATTTGCACGCAAGTATGAGTTATCGGATCAGAATAATGCCAATCTTATTGGCGCGGTTTCCTGGTCCTTTGAATTTGAGAACCAGCCATGGTTTTATGGTTTTCGTGACCTGGCTACTAACGGTGTTGATAAACCGGTTTTAAATGTATTCAGAATGTTTGGCATGATGAAAGGTAATCTTGTACCGGTTGAAAGTAACAGGATGTATACGCTGAAAGCAGTACTGGATTCCAGTGTCAGGGCACAAACAGATATTGGAGCCCTGGCATCGAAGGATAAACACGCAGCAGCTATAATGGTATGGAATTATCATGATGAAGATAAACAGTCGCCAGGCGAACCTGTAACCATCGACGTTAGTAACATACCGGCAAAATTAATAACCCTAACCCAGTACAGGATTGATAGCGAACACAGCAACTCTTATGAAGCCTGGAAGAAAATGGGTTCTCCGCAGAACCCGACTGCGCAGCAAATTTCAGCATTGGAAAAAGCAGGCCAGCTACAAACTATAGGACAGCGTGAAAAGTTAACAGCTACTTCCGGCAAGGCCACTATTAAAATATCCTTACCAAGACAAGGGGTTACCTTACTTAAACTGGAATGGTGATAACATCAGGTGATGGCTTCATTTGAGTAAGCAAGCTTCATAAATTGTATAACTTCCTCATTCACATCTTCATTATTGTACATTCTAAAATGATGATTGAATTGATGAGCGTCTCCAGGCACCTGGGCAATCTTTATGAAACATAAATTATCAGGGTAGGGCTTTTTAAAAGGGAACACTATATGAACAAAGTTCTTTCCTAACTGTGTTATCCAGGCTATGCGCTTATGAGCATTCGCAATACCTATCATGGTTTTAGCAGGATGTATAGTTATGTCACCTAACCTGGTGTAGGTAGCTATAAAGTGATCAAACAGCGCTCGTGTTGTTTCGGATTTGCCGGTTAAGAAGTCTTCAACTGTTTTGTTCATTCTTAGGTGTTTGAAAAGTATAAAATAGCATAAAGGGCAGTGTACCCGTTCAAGACTTTCCTAATACAGACGCTGACTTCCGAAGTCTTAGATTTCACCATTTTGCCATACAAACGCAGACTTCGAAAGTCTTGAACAAGGCATCTCCAAAACAGATGAAATTTAAAAGCTTTATCAGGAAGAGTTACTCATTCAAGACTGTCGAAGTCTGAACCTGAAGTGTAAGATATCGATATTCAAGACTTCGGAAGTCAGTGTTTGTTTTGTAAGTCCTTAATGTATCATAGTCCGCTGATCTGTCGAATCATTTGATTGGTGAATCCCCACTCGTTATCGTACCAAGCCATAACTTTTACGAAATCGCCATCAATCACACGTGTCGTATCCGGATCAACAAGCGCGGCAAACGGACTTTTAATGATGTCAGTAGATACTAATGGTTCATCGGTAAGGGAACGACCTGTGAGGTTTCCAAAAACCAGTGAAGCGGATGAGCTTCGCCAGGTCGTTCCCTATTTTAGCTGGTTACAACTATAGAACCAAACTTTCTATTTCAACTCACTTCTTAACCGCTTCATACTCTTCACCATTTGTTCTTTCATTTCCGCCTCACCGGCACTATTAGAAAGATTATGCACTTCAAAGGGATCCAGCAACTGATCATACAACTCCTCATAAAAAAAATTATCCGGATCCTTACCATTAAAATACCTCATGTACTTGTACCTCAGTTGCACTAAGCCTTCAGATTTTGGCAGGTATACTTTGGAACCTTCCGTATCGTATTGATGCTCGTAATAAAATTCCTTTCGTAACGGAGCCATCATTCCTTCGGTAAAAGGCCGCATGCTTTTTCCCTGCATGGAAGCAGGAGCAGGAATGCCTGCATAATCCAGGATAGTGGGTGCGATATCTACATTTAAAACAAGCTGATTATTATTATGCTGGTCTGCCGGGTTTCTACCATCATAAATAATGGTGGGTACTCTTATAGATTCGTTTTGTCCGAACCATTTGCCTTCTAATCCATGATCACTAATAGCATAACCATTGTCACTTGAGAAAATGATCACTGTATTCTTTTCTAATCCATTTTTTACCAGCTCCTCAACAATCCTTTTAATGGCATCGTCCATACCGGTAACTAACCGGTAATACGATTTAACGGATTCCTGGTATTTTCCAGGGGTTGAAAATCTTTGTTCCCATCGTACCCTTGCTTCATTAGGAATTCCTTTTGCATTAACACGGAAGGGCTCTGGAAAAGCAAGATAAAATTTGTCTTCACCCGTTGGCGAAGGTGGAATGGTTTCTTTGCTGTAATAATTTTCGTAGAACGGGCTGTATACATAACCGTTATGAAGCTTGTTATTATCTTCTACATGCGGCGCTTTGAAACTTACCTGCAGACAAAAAGGCTTCGACTTATCCCTTCCTCTTAAAAACTCAAGAGCCTGTTCTCCCATCATATCTGTGCTATGAATTGGCTTTCCTGCAGCATCATTGTAAAAGTAAACACCCTGGCCGGGAAAACCTTTCCAGTAATTATAGTCCATTGCAGGGAGGCTATCACCAACTCCATATTTACCGATGAAGCCGGTATAATAACCGTTTCGTTTTAGAAGTGCAGGAAAATTATTCCTGCGAACCGATTCTGAAAAATCAGTTGTAAAATCATAGATATGATGCCTGGCGGCATACTGACCGCTAAAAATGCTTGCACGGCTGATACAACAAATGGAGGTAGTAACATAAGCATTTTTAAAGAGCGTACCATGACTCGCAAGCCGGTCTATGGTAGGAGTTTTAATGATAGAGTTTCCCATGCATCCAAGTGAGTTATAACGCAAATCATCTGCTAACAAGAAAATGATATTTGGTTTTTGCTCCTGGTGTTTTTGAAATGAGAAAAATAATAACGAAACCAACAAGCCTATTGTAATAATTATTAAGAAGCTCTTATTCATAGTTTATTTGTATTTAGTTACAATGTGTGTATGATTTTTTCGAACCACAGAGTAATACAAGAGAGAAAGAAGAGGTAACACAGAGGACGCCCTCTGTGTTACCTCTTCTTTCTCTCTTGTATTACTCTGTGGTTATAAAAAAAACTACTCAACAATAATCTTGCCTTCATAATTCATCTTAACATAAGGTACCGTTTCCGTTTCATCCACCACATAATGCCATTTTTTTACGTATTCCATTCCCGGAAGGAAATCATCTTTTCTTTCTTTGAGCAATTTATTTAATCCCGAATCAAGATCTAGCTGAACCTGTTTAAAATCTGACTGGCCAACCAGGTTATTTAACTGCAGCGGATCTTTTAAATTATCAAACAGCAACCAGGCACCTTTCAGATCCCTTGCATAAGAAAATTGTTTGGTAACGATACCACGGTATTCTTTTCCACCAACCTTCCTGCCCCATTGGCCAAAGGGCTGCACGCAGGAGATCAGGACGCCATTAATAGTATCTTTCGCTTTTCCCAACATAACCTGCGAGAGGTCTTTACCTTCTACTGAAGCAGGAACAGGTATTTTAGAAAATCCTAAAAGAGTAGGCATAATATCCGGTGTATTTAAAAGCACCGTTGTGGTTTTACCATCTCTGCCAAATGCCGGCAGGTAATGAATCAGGAAAGGAATCCGGATACTTTCCTCATAAGGCTGCTGCTTATTCCAGAATCCATGTGCACCAAGCAGATCTCCATGATCGGCAGTGAAAACAAATATTGTATTATCCTCTATCCCCGCATTTTTTATTGCCTGCCATATTTTACCCACGCATTCATCTAAAGCCGACATATGTGAGTAATAACCTCTCAGGTCATTTATTACTTTTTCGCGAAACTGCGCCGGTACGTTGGCGTTAACCTTCATCTCCTTATTTTCATACATGGCTTTGTATTTTTGAGGAGCGGTTTGATAAGGGTCGTGCGGAGGCGCCAATGACACAAACAACAGGAATGGCTTGCCTGCTTTTGATTGCTCACCGATATAATTGCAGGCATCGTTACTTTGCGCAATAGCATCGTATCCATCCCATAATAATTTTTTATTAGAGTTACCGGCATAATACAATGAATTGTTGTATTCATGAGTACACTCCAGCACTTTCCAGTATTCAAATCCTTGTCGCCTGTTTTCAGGAATATAACTTTTTCGGCCATGACCATCTATATGCCATTTGCCAATAAAACCGGTAGTGTATCCATTTCGTTTGAAAACTTTTGCCATGGTATTTTTTGATGTATCCAGCATCACATCGTTCATAAAAACGCCTGTTGTCAATGGATACTGGCCGCTTAATAAAGAAGCGCGATAAGGTGTGCAGACAGGCATTCCTGAAATGGCATGCTTTACATTCATGCTATGAGCAGCAAGACGGTCAAGGTTAGGAGTGCTTACATTTTTATCACCCGAGTAACCAGTTGCCTGTGCCCGCCACTGGTCAACAATAATGTAAACAATATTAGGCTTGCCCGGCGGTTTCCTGCTTTTAGAAAAAAGAAAACAGGGAATAAAAAAAACTATAGCCGCAGTTTTAATAAGTTTTATCATAGTAAAGTTTAGTTGAATTCGGATGATGGCATTTCTCCCTGGAGAGGCTACCATTAGGACGCAAGTAGGCAACAAAGACACGAAGGCATAAAGAAGCACTAAGAAATTTTCTTTGTGTTCCTTTGTGCCATCGTGTCTTTGTGGCCCTTTGTTGCAATGTAGTAATATTTATGTTCTAACGGTAGTTCTGGAGATGAAGGTTTGAGTTTTCAGTAGCCCGGGTTCTGTTCCAACTTATTAATCACCACTTCAGTTTCAGGTAATGGAGCTAGTAACTTATAAGGAGTTACCTGGAAAGCTGTTGCGAACAAGTAAGTTCGTTTTGCTTTTTCGCGGGCACCATGAGCGGTCAATACTGCAATTGCTTTACCGGTTCTTTTAAGGTCGTACCAGCGCTGGTTCTCAAAACAAAATTCTACCTGCCGTTCTTTAGCGATTAGGTCCGACAATGTTTCTTTTGAAAAACCTGATAAAACATTGGTTAGTCCTGCTCGATTGCGTACCTGCTGTATATAAGAAAGCGCTTCGGCTGTACGTCCCTGTTCATTTAACACTTCTGCAAACATTAATAATACATCAGAGTAACGGATAACAGGTAAATTATCACCACATCGGTCGTCAGGAGCAGAGATAGGAGGAAAATATTTAGCGCAATAAGGGATCGCGCGTACGATGCCATCCCAGTCCTTTCCGTTGTAAATTCCGATGGAAACATTTTTACGCTTATCGCCTGTCTCGAATGCATTGATCAGGTCATCGGTTGGCTGGTTCCATCCCCCGGATATGATACTGATATTCGGCCGTTTTGTTACCGCACCTGCAGAGTTCCAGGGGGCAAACCAGAATATAAAACGGTTTGCCAGTTCCGTACTGTTTTCTGAATATTGGATAGCGAAGATCGTCTCTTTATAATCTTTCTTCGAAGGATTGAATACATCTGAATAGTTGGGAAGCAGGTCATATTTTATTGAATCCATCACTATTTTCAGAACGGCTTCCGCTTCAGGATATTTATGCATGGTAAGATATACCTTGCCTAGCAAAGCATTGGCAGCACCCAGGTTGGCCCGGCCATTCTCCTCAACATCTATTGCTACCATAAAATGAGTGACCGCCTGCTTCAGATCAGCAATTATCTGTGTATATACCTGTTCTTCTGTTGATCTTTTAATGCCTACTGCCTCGATTGAGGTAATGCGCTCCAATACAAGTGGTACGCCACCAAACTGACGTACCAGGTTAAAATAGTACAGGCTCCTCAAAAAGAATGCTTCTCCTGCACAGCGGTCTTTATATGATTGTTTAGACCATGACACTCCGGGTCTGTCAATTTCACTCAATAATTTATTGCAATTGGTTATTCCACTATAAGAAAAGTTCCAGAAGGCGGAATAAACAATATTGTTTGAAGCGAAAAGCAACTGGTCCATAATACCTTTTGATGCTTCTCCCGAAACATTATTGTACTGAAAGCTTCCGTTATCTGAAGGAAGCTCTGCCATAACCCAATGCTGCTCTTTTTCATAATTACGCATGCCTAAATAACAGCCATTGGCCAGCAGGATATATTCTTTTTCCGAATTATAAAAATTGCCTTCATTCAACGCGTTCTGCGGGTAGATCGTAAGGAAATCTTTCTTACATGCCGCAAGAGATATTATTAAAATAAGTAATGATAATTTTTTCATAACAATGATAAATAATGAAGATAATTTGTTTAGATAGAAATGGTTCCGATTAAAATGAAAGATTCAATCCGGCGGAAATTGTCCTCGATAACGGATAAGAAGATATATCAAATCCGGGTGACAAGGTATTATTGATATTTACCGACTGTGCTTCAGGGTTAGCGCCACCATAGCGGGTGAACATTGCCATGTTTTGAACGGTTATATATATGCGTCCACCATTCATGAAACCACTGCGTTTCATCCATTCGGCAGGTAATGTATAACCCAGCGTTACATTCGCTATTCTCAGGTAAGACGCATCTTCCACCCATTGACTGTTCATGCGGTGACCAAGACTTGGCGTGGTGTTAGGAATGCCGTAATGTTTTCCATCTCCCGGAACCTGTGCACTGTGCCAGCGGTTCAGCCATTCTTCACTTACATTGAAAAATCCTTGCAGGTTGTCTACAGTCTGACGCAGACCATTTACTACATTTCCGCCTGATTGGCCATTAACAATAACAGACAGGCTAAGATTCTTGTAAGAAAAGCTATTGGAGAACCCGAATATGTAATCCGGATATGGATTACCAATGATGGTGTAATCGGATAGATCCTTGATCTGGCCATCTCCGTCTACATCCTTATATTTACCAGCACCTGCATACACCTGCGGATATTTAGGCACTTTGGGATCGAGAATATCCGCAGCAGTATACAATCCCTGGAAAATATACCCAAAGAACTGCCCGATAGGTTTTCCGACTACCGTGACATGGGTAGGATTGTTATCATTATTGCCCGATAAAATCCTGTCACCATTCTGGTTCAGCGAAAGCACTGTATTGCGATTAAAGGAAAGGTTCAGGTTTACACCCCAGTGAAAATTACGTGATGAAACCGGTGCACCACCTAGTGCAATTTCCAAACCCCTGTTGCGCACATTACCCATGTTTACGATCTGAGTATTAAATCCTGTAATGGCAGGAATAATATTACTCAGCAGCATGTTTTTACTTTTGCGGTTATAGACGTCAACAACCAATGTAAACCGGTTACTGAACATAGAAAGATCAAAACCACCATCTACCTGCTGCGATTCTTCCCATGTAAGATTCGGATTGGAGATGCCGATTGTAGCAGCAGAAACCTGTGTACTTCCAAAAACATAGGAGCCTGCGTTTACTGATGCTAGTGAGGCATAGTTACCAATATTATTATTTCCGCTGGTTCCAAAACTTGCACGCAGCTTCAGGTTGTCGACTGACTTAATTTGCCTTATGAATTTTTCCTGTGAAAGCCGCCAGGCAGCTGCAACAGATGGAAAATTTGCAAACCTGTTAGCCTCGCCGAATCTTGAAGATCCATCTGACCGGAACGTTGCAGTTAATAAGTATTTATCACTCCATGAATAATTAACCCTACCCAGGTAAGAAATCATGCTCCATTGGTTAACGCTCTCACCCCAGGTTTTAATTGCCTGTGCGGCATTAATCGTTTGAAGCAAATCATTCGCATAAGGATCAGCGTTAAGATTTATTCCCCTTGAAGTGCTTTTTTGAGTGGTGTATCCTGCAAGCGCACTGATGCGGTGATTACCGGATGATTTTTCGTAGCTTAAGGTATTTTCAATCAGCCAATCAAAATTCTGACTCGTAATGCTGATTGATCTGCCGGTGCCGGTGGTAGGTGGCGTGTTGGATGAACCGACCGTACTGGGAACATATTGAAAGTATTTGGAAGAAGACCAATTTGTATTCAGTGATGACCTCATCATCAGATCTTTTGTAATCTTCCATTCAAAATATGCCAGGCCAAGGCTTTGGAATTCATTGTCTGTCTGTGTTGTTGATTTCAGGTTGAATAAAGGATTCACAAAACTCCATGCCGAATGATATTTGTTTTGCGGCGACACCAGGTAAGGAACCAATTGACCTTTGTCGTTGTCAGGTTTTAATGTAGGATTCGCCCAGATGGAAACACCAAGAATATCTTCCCTGTTAGCATTTGTATTAGTGCGGTTCTGGGATATATAAGCGGGTTGTAAAGAAGCCCCTATTTTAACTTGCTTACCGATATTAGATTCCATACCCAGTTTTCCACTGAATCTCTCCAGCCCCGTATATTTCAGCACTCCATCCTGTTTGTAATGACCCAAGCTAAAATTGATACGCGACTCTTTGGTACCCTTCAGCAGACTTGCATTTTGTTCTTGTATAAGCGCTGGCCTTAATAAGAGATCGTACCAATCGGTTCCATCGCCTATCAGGCTTGCCGGATTCTGGTAGTCAACCGGGTAGTCGGTATTAATGGGTTCCCTGTTTTCAATCTGCCTTACTTTAATGCCGATTTTCTCGCGTTGCAGGTCAACAAACCCGCGCTGGTTCAGCATTTGCGGTCTTCCTTTCTGCGGAACATTTTGTACACCAGCCATTACGGAAACATTCACCTCAGTGCGGTCCGAAACAGCTTTCCTGGTGGTGACCATGATTACACCATTAGCCCCACGTGAACCATATATTGCCGTTGAAGAAGCATCTTTTAGAATGGTGATTGATTCAATATCATTTGGATTGATGAATACCAGCGGGTTAAGGTTTTGATTCATGCCTGCAGAATAGGGCAATCCATCAACAACATATAGTGGTTCATTGCCTGCACCCAGAGATCCGCTCCCACGAATTTTAACGGAAGTTCCGGCGCCCGGTGAACCGGATAATTGTTGCACCTGAACCCCAGGCACCTGCCCGATCATTTTCTGATCTATTGTAGCAACCGGTAAACTCCTGATGAGTTTGTTATCAATAGTCGCCACCGATCCTGTAAGATCACGCTTTTGAAGCGAACCATAACCCACTACTACTACCTGGTCTAACTGGGCTATATCTTCAGTAAGCGCAAAATTTTGCAACTGGTTCTGACCGTTTATAATATTTATATCTTTCGATTGTTTTGTGAAACCCACGTTGGTAACCGTTAGTTTGTATGATCCGGGAGCAAGGGCATTAAATAAATAATTTCCTTCGTTATCAGTTGCTTTTTCAACAGTAGTTGATTTGTTTTGCAACTGAATAGTAACGCCGCCCAGGGCGAGGCCTGTTTTTGTTTCGGAGACCTTTCCGCTAATAACGGAAGTTGAACTTACCTGTGCATGAGCAATCATGCAAAGCAGGAGAGGTAAGTATAACAGGTAAATTTTATAATAAAAGAGTTGATTTTTACACATGGCAGGTTGTTTTAGTTCTTTAAAGTACCTGACAAATATAATAATAAGATGCCGGTCTTTCTCTTGGTAATTTTTTAACCACTGAGGAAAAGCCGTAGAATAAGAAGAGGTTACACAGAGATCTCCTCTGTGTAACCTCTTCTTATTCTCTTGAATTTTCTCCTATATAACTAGATCGGGAAAATCAGTTACCCACCTAGGCAAAGAGTTTTGAACCACGGAGACACCAAGGCACGAAGGAGCACAAAGTTTTAATATTCTTTTGTGTTTGTTCGAAAAAAAATCTTTATGTTCCTTCGTGCCTTGGTGTCTCCGTGGTTCAAAAACAACCAATGATCAATGCAACTTATCCAGTTATCTTACCATGATGTTTGAATTTGAATTCATGAAGGACTTTGTGGTTAAAATAAATAAATTGCATATATTCCCGGTGATTTGCAAACCGGTTTTAAACTCAATAATAAACGTTCTGTTATGAATTCACGTCGTAATTTTTTACAAAAACTTACCGCTTCGGCGATTGCTTTACCCTTGCTTTCAAAATATAGTCTGGCAGATAATAAAAAGAGAAACCCTGAATCGCACCAGGGTCCCTTGCTTCGTGTAGCAATCCTGGGATTGGGTAGCTACGGAACCCGGGTTGCCGATGCTATGCAAGCCTGCACTAAAGCTAAACTGGTAGGAGCTATCAGTGGCACACCCTCCAAGCTTAAAGACTGGCAGACCAAGTATAACATTCCTGGAAAAAACTGTTATAACTATGAAAATTTGGACGGCATAAAAAGCAACCCTGATATTGATGCGGTTTATGTGATCACTCCAAACTCACTGCATAAAGAATACGTAATACGTGTTGCGAAAGCAGGCAAGCATGCAATCAGTGAAAAACCTATGTCAGTAAATGCAAAAGACGGACAGGAAATGATCGATGCCTGCAAAAAAGCGAATGTTAAACTGCTGGTCGGATACAGGATGCACTTTGAACCCAAGACACTTGAAATTATCCGCATGAGGAAAGACGGTGAGCTGGGGAAGATATTATTTTTCCAGGGGCTCTGTGGATTTAAAATTGGAGATCCCACACAATGGAGGTTAAACAAACAACTCGCTGGTGGAGGTTCGATGATGGATATAGGCATTTATGCGATTAATGGTTCTCGTTATATGGTAGGCGAGGAACCTGTTTGGGTAACGGCACAGGAAATCAAAACCGATACTGTTAAATTTAAGGAAGGGGTAGATGAAACTATCATGTTTCAATTCGGTTTTTCAAGCGGGGCTGTGGCTTCCTGTTTGTCTACCTACAATATGAATAACCTGGACCGGTTTTTCCTCAATGCAGAAAAAGGATTTGCCGAACTTAATCCTTCTACAGGTTACGGACCAATTAAGGGACGCACTAATAAAGGTGAACTAAACTTTCCGCATGTTACGCACCAGACGGTGCAGATGGATGAATTCTCAGGGATATTGCTCGAAGGTAAAAAGCCGCCGGTACCTGTCGATGGCGAAGAAGCTTTAAAAGATTTGAAAATTATCGATGCTATTTACTTAGCGGTTAAAACCGGTAAGAAGGTTGATTTAAAATTGTAAGTACCTGTATTTAATAACCACAAAGAAAGTGCAAGAGTTAAAGAAGAGGTAACACAGAGTGCGTCCTCTGTGTTACCTCTTCTTAACTCCGGCTTTTCTCCGTGGTTAAAAAAATCATACATACATATCATCTGTCTAATTTCGAGCGCTTGTTTTTAGAAAGCCTACTTCAAGCTATACTCCAAATAATAGGAGCCAACATGACTTCCATTATTTGAATGTTCATCAAAATAATCTTAAGATTTCTGATCACGTAGTGCCTTAATTTCGTCATGAGAACCTTTAAACTCAGCTTTCTGTGAAGTGATCATTTCACGCAGATATGCAGGAAGGTCCTCAGCTGCCAACGCGGTTTTATAAGCTTTCTGTGCGGCATCTTCACCAAATTCGCAATTGCTCAAAACAGTATGCCTGTCATGACCTGTAAATACGGCTTTTACATCCATCCATGCTTTGTAAATCTTACCACTGTTAGTAGTGCCGGTTTCCATTTTACCACCTAATGCCTGTACTTCTTTACCAAGAGCCATTTTAGCCTGCCTGCTCTGATCTATCATAGCGGCAAATAAAGTTTTTAGATCAACATCTCCGGCCTGCAATTCTTTTATAGCATGTTCATAACCTTTTATACGATCATTATTAATTTCTAGGAGATCATTTAAAATTTCTGTGATTTCTGCTGATTTGGTTTGCATAAAATGTTTTTTTTAAAGATATAAAATTTCGTGCCACCATTGATTACAGTTTTATACAGTTTTGTGTTTACTTTTAAGCATTCAATGTCGTTGACCTTAAGGATTTCGTATGTAGCAGGCATCCCTTGTGCTCCTTGTGGAATTTCCTTTGTGTTCCTTGTGGTAAAAGACTCCTGGAATCATAGACAGCATTTAACCACAAGGAACACAAAGGAAATCCCACAAGGGACTCTAAGACTTTTAATCAAATTGTAATTTCATTTGTAAAAGAATACTTCAACCTTGTTATCTCAATGACATTGATTAATCATTAATCAGCTTTAAAATTAATCAGGATTATTAAACTATGTAAGGAGAAAAAATATTTAATTGAAAATGAAGGGCTACGCATATTGATCCATTCATCTTAACATGTTAATAGCAAAACTAATGTTAATTTCATTTACCATTAGCAATGTTGGCAGGGCTCTTAATTGATATTAACCGTTAGAATGAAAAAAATTTTACTCACACTCTTTATGGTAACAACCTATTACGGTATGTTTTCACAAACATATATCTCGTTAGCCCCGAGTCTTACCAATAGCGCCGGAACGCTACTGGAAAAGGGCAATGCATCTATTGAAATAGGAAGACAATGGGATGTTTTTAGCTTAGGGGTGGATGTAGGGAAAACGAGTTTGGCAAAAAGCAACGGAAGAGATACTACAGCTTATATTGAACTACGTCCCAATCTAAACGTATTTCAACAGGGTAAATTCACGAATACTTTTACGGCAGGTATAGGATATGTTTTTAATTCCAAGCTTGACCTTATGACAGAACTTACTTCAGGAATAGAATATGCTTTTAATTCAAGGATTCATTTTAATGTATTTTTCGGGCAATATTTTTATAGTGGCCGGACAGATGCTAATGATGTTACCTTTTTTGGAGCTTCTGCAATGTTTTATTTTCTACCTTCCCGGCATCACTCATTGTTTAAACAACCTGCAGGTTCTAAACAATAAATTGATAATCCAAATACCGCTTACTATCTGCACGCAGTTAATTTAAAACAAACACTATTATCCCGGCGTTCTGTAATGACCGGTAAAATATTTTTTAAGCACTATTAATCTCATATTATTCCCTTTCGCTGTAACCATCTTATATGGCTTAAAAACTTTCTTCTTATCAAGGAAACCAACAATGCAGGAAATCTTTTCAGGTCCCTTAACTACTTTGATTTCTGGCCAGATACCAAAATTAGGAATTTTAACTGTGTCGGTTTCCTCAATTGCTTCATAATGCATATGCATGAGGTATTCAAAAGTTGATCCGGTTTCAAAAATATCTACGCCGAAGGTCCGTCCTAATTTGGGATCATTTACCGAAACGAGATAAGTGGCTACCGGCTTCTTACTAACTATTTTTCTTATTTCAGGAACAGTATCAGTAGTTATAAAGGAAGTAGTATCAGCAGCATTCTTACTTTCCAATGCAGTATTATTGGTACAGGAAGCTATCCATAATAACATAAGCAGGTAAAAATATTTCATGTGGAGATATACTAAGCTTATAAAATTAAAGAATAACCCATGTACATGCAAGTAGTTTTTATGTTAACTCTAAATTGATCTAGGAAGTCTTGCCATCTCACCATCCTCATGCCAGAAGATATATCGTTATGAAATTTAATAACAAAAGTTAAGGAGGCTTCATATCCTAATGCTTAAAATATCTTTTATAGCATGCTCCGGTTTTGGAAAAAGAAATTGATAACCGTTGTTTAAAAGTCTTGCCGGAACAACCCAACGGCTTTTTAAAATTAATTCTGTTTCTGTTCCGATAACCAGCGCCCCCAGTTGCAGTAACCAGGCTGGAGAAGGTAAACCAAAAGAAATACCATAGGCCTTCCTTATGCAAGCCATAAAGTCTTTGTTTTTAACCGGCTCCGGAGAGGTACAATTAATTATCCCGTTCAAACCGGTATATTGCATCAACCATTCTGTGGATCTTGCCGCATCCTGTTCATGAATCCACGAAACATATTGTTGTCCATCACCCTGTTTTCCACCAAGGCCAAATTTAACCATGTTCAGCAAACGTGGAAAAGCCGAATCTGATCTGCCCAATACGATACCCATTCGTAAAGCTATCTTACGTGTATGGGGTGTATGGGACTGAAAGAAACATGCTTCCCATTGGCGGCAAACATTGATAGAGAATCCATATCCTATTTCACCAGTCTCTTCATCCTGAGAATGGTCTTCTGAATGGCGATAAATGGTTGCCGATGTAATGTTTATCCATAGTTTCGGCGGATGCTCCATCTTTTCAATTACGCTTCCCAGAAGGGTTGTCGGAATAATTCTTGACTGAATAATTTTTTCCTGGTTTTCTTTAGTGTACCTGCAATTGACGTTTTTGCCGCATAAATTCACCAGCATATCTGCATGTTCTAAAGAATTGCTCCAGTCATTTTCATGACAGCCGTCCCAAACAAGGGTTTTCACATTATCGTTGGGTGCTTTATATTTTCTACTAAGTATGATTACCTCTTCGCAAATGGGCCTGTAATATTCTGCAAGAATGCCACCCAAGTAACCGTTACCGCCAGCCAACACAATTTTTTTATATTTCTTCATATCAACTTAATTTAACAATGAATAATAAAACCAGTAACCTGTAGACAATCCAGCTTAGCGTTAGCCACAAACTTATTCCAAGGATTTTCATTCTGCGGATATGTTCCAGTAACATAAGTCCGGCTGTTGCCATAAAATACAATGCTGCAATTGTTGGTGATAAGTGATAATGTTTTATAATTAAGAGTGCCGGTAAAAGCAGCAACGCACCTGCCAATGAAATGGTCATCATATTGCCGAGGTAATCCCAGCAACGGCCTTTCATCAGTTTATGGATAATTATTCCCTGGAAAATTACCTGGCCGCCACAAATAAGAAATTCCCTGTAAGAGGAGCCAACCGGAACAAGCGGATCCAGTAATTGTGTGTAACCTGTAAGGATGAATGATGTGGCCAGCCAGGTAAAAATTAAATAGCTTATCCGGTAATCTAGTCTGAAAGTTGGTTGAATAACATTTGTATCAGTTACGGGGGCCGGCATGATAACTTTACGGTTGTAAGATATAAAAGCATACAGCTTGCTCATTAACTACGAGAACGGTTTGCATGAAAACAAAGGTTTAAAAACAGGGAGTGAATTGCCTATTACTTTAAATAAACTGGTTATACCATAACTTACTTCACCGGTAATATTGTTCACCAGTGCAATCTCATTAACAGCACGTTGCCTGTCAACTTGCGGACATGACTCGTAAGAAACATGCTGATAAGACTGGCGGCCTGATTCATCGAGCATGCCGGTTTTAATAAATGCTTTGGTATAAGTCCTGCACATGGCACAATCTGCATCATACAGGATGATATGATTCTCTAATGTTTTCATGATGGTTGTTTCTATTATATTGATCTTTCAGAAATAAATGAAAGTTATTTTCAAAAAAATCTTATTTAAATATTTTGAAAATTGATCCCCAGAACCAGTTTTCTTCTGCTTTAAGCATGGTTTCTAAAGTTTTGTCAACATTTTTTGCCAATTTGTTTATATCTGTTACTGATTTATTAAATGTTTTAAAAGCAGGATCCTTGCTATCACCTTCCACTTTTGATAGCTCATCCAGTATTTTGATTACAGGATCCAGTTCACGCTTTCTTCTTTCTTTAGCCACCTGGCGTGCGATGTTCCAGGCATCTTTTTCTGCGAAAAAATATTCCTTTCTTTCCCCCGCTTTATGTTGCTTGTGTACCAGTCCCCATCCTATCAGGTCGCGCAGGGTCATGTTGGCGTTACCCCTTGAAATACTCAGCATTTCCATAATTTCTTCCGTGGTAAGTGCATCGGGTGATATTATCAGTAAGGCATGCACCTGAGCCATAGTGCGGTTTATGCCCCATTCAGAGCCTAGCTTTCCCCAGGCCTCGATGAATTTTTGCTTTGCTTCCGGTAGTTTCATAAAACAAATATAATAATTTTATTGAATTTTCAATAGTTTTTGAAAGTTTATTTTAACCTATAAGGTTTTCAAAACCTTATAGGTTAAACCGCAGGGTCTTCGGTTACTATCACGCGCTCCCTCTTGTGATGATGCCTCTTGGATTCTCAGAGTATGCTTGCAAACCCATAAGGTTTTCAAAACCTTATAGGTGACGATCAACTTCCTTATTCATTTTTTGGTAAATGCCGTTTTTTGAACAGCCTGCCTTATGGATTTACTTGCAGACTCTTACCGCCTGGTAATCAAATGCTATAAGTTATAGCATTAATGATGGATTTAGAAGATGCTGCGTTTACACCTATAAGCTTTTAAAACCTTATAGGTGTGGCTGTTAACTATAAGTTCTGAAACGTCATAACCTATTGTTAAAATTTACTATTGCACATGAACGAATGAATGTGTATTTTGCTTTTAATATTGATGAAAAGCCATAATCTGAATTATATTATTGTAGCAATACATTAAGTTTTAAACCATATGGATACAATTCAAAAGTCTGAAAATAATTCCCCTCAAATTCCTTTACCCGCACCTGAACTGGATCGTCTTAATGTTTTTGTTGGTAGCTGGCATTCCGAGGGCTATTCTTATAATCATCTATCTGACGACACCCCTCATACATCAGCACAAAAATGGATCAGTGATGAAAGCTATGAATGGATGCCGGACAAATATTTTCTTGTTCACCGATGGGATGCTACAGTAGGCGGACATAATTTCAAGGGCCTTGAGATCATTGGATATGATGTTGCCAGGAAAGAATATTTTACTCGCATGTTTGATAATGGCGGCAATGCAATAAAATATAGAGTAACCGTAGAAGATGATACCTGGAAATTTACAGAACCCATTACACGAACAACTGTTGTGTTTAGTGATGGTGGTAATGTAATGACTTTCAAATGTGAATGGCGACAGGAGGGAGGGAACTGGTTGCCTTTGAGTAACCGTAAGGCGGTGAAAGAATAATTGACACTTACAAGCAAAGCAATCTAAAGCATACCCGTAAAGAAACTTCTAATTTTGCTTTCTTCAATATTATTGTATTGTTCTCTCCATTAATCAATTATTGCAGGATGATTAATAATATGAAGGATGATTATCAAAGATATCCATCTTATAATCCCAAAATCTGGCTAATCCGAATTCAGATAATGGCTTTAGTATTATAAAAACCTCTTGATGATTTTATATCAACAGTTCATACAATAACTTAATTAACTATCTACCATACATGATCACTTACTTAAAGCTACATGATATAGAAGCCATACCAACTGCTCATGCTGCAGGCATGAAAAAAGTGCTTTCTAAAGGTAATACCGATCTTACAAGACTTACTCAAATTGCATGGGCAAGCCTTAAACCTGAAGAAGAAATACCTATGCATCAGCATGCTGATATGGAAGAGTATTTTTTCTTTATAAAAGGACAAGGGAAGATAATTATAAATAGCCGGAAGTTCGAATTATCAGAAGGCGTGTTTTTGATAGTGCCTCCAACTGCAGAACATTTTCTAAAATGTACAGGGGAGCAATTGGAATTTTTTTATTTTGGATTACAGGTTGTGTAGTGTCATACTGTATAAAACTTTTATAACCACGGAGAAGGAATAGGTAGGGCGGAGAGCCATAGAGGATTCTGCTGTACATACTCATCTTGTGCTATTGTGTTTTTTATAGTTTAAAAACTTTACTCTACGGCTACTTTCTTTGATTTGAACGAAAACTTCATACCTTGTAAGTACCCTACGGCAACAAGCATTTAAGGTGGTGAAGTTGAGATAAGTTTCTTTAGCAGTGCGTTAAGTTATTCATTCAAATAAATACAACGGTTATCAGGTACTATTCCTGGTTGATTTTTTCAACTAAATAAATAGGAAACGTACCATCCTTTTTGAGAAAAGATACTTTGTAATGAGCATTATTAAAAATCCTCATTTCCATCCATTGCGGACAGTGCATTCCTTCCCAGGTTCGGGCCATTTCTAATCCTAAAGGCACTAATGGACACTTTAAAGAAGGATCGTTATCCATGATAACCAGAAAGCGATTATACTTATCAAGGAATTCCCTGGTTGTCTTTATGTTTTTAAAACGCATCGGGAAGTTACGTTTAAGCGCGGTGAGGTGTTTAAATTCTTGCGTGGCCCATACACCGCTTTTTATATTAACTGCGGCTTCCCAATCTAAAATAATAAAATACCTGTCCCGTACAGGCGAGTAAAATTCACGCTCGAGAAACTTACCGGAACTTTGCATAACTATGGGTAGTTCTGAATATCCAAGAGATGAATCTTGAAATCCAGGAATTGTTTCTGTAACATACCTTTTTGCATTTTGAATAGGAGTAAATAAAAGGAAGGCAATCATTATTAATCCTGAAAAGACTACAAGAATGCGGGTGATTTTTTTTCTTGTATGTAAGGAATCAATAAATAAGTTACTCAGGCTGGGGATCAATAAAAGCCGGGAGGTTACAAAAGTTAAAAGAATTGCATATCCCAGGGCACTTGGAATCATATACCTTTCCCAGAATATTGGCTTAAGTGTGCGTGAAATTATCCAAATTAAAACCGGCGATAAAATAAATGAAAAAGCGAATACTAACAGGGAAATTTCTGAACGCACATCCGGATGATGTTCCTTTGAAAGATTTGATTCATTAACATGTGAGTTTTCAATTAAAAACTGTAATGCTGAAATAAATACTAAGAAAACCACAATTGTTAATTTCATGAATGAGGATGTAGAAAGATTTAAAAAATCAATTAAATCATTCAGCGTTGGAACAGGCATCCAGGTACGTGGCTTTCCTGCATCAGCCTGATTAAAGAAGGAAGGAAGGTATAAAATAATAGTAAACCAGCTTAAAATTACTGAGAGATAAACTTTTGGTCTGAAGATGTTAAAAATTTTATCTGTTATTATTAAAGCCAGAAGGATGGCTCCGCTATAAAAAGCTCCGAAAAGATGGGTATGCAAAATGGCAATGTGAATACAGGTATTTAAAATCAACAGTTTGTAAGAAGAGTCATTTTTCCTGCAGAATTGATCATAGATGAGAAAAGCCAATGCGCAAACTGCCAGGAACAACCCATACATGCGGGCTTCAGCATTTTGAGACAAGATAATGCCTGAAGTACAAAATACGCCCAGCGTTCCGATAGTAGTTGACCAGAAGTTATAAGTCCGGCGTAATGTTACCCAAACAGCTCCTAATGCTACACAGATTCCTAATGATGAAAATAAGCGATAGGATAATTCAGTTGAACCAAAAATTTTATCCCAAAACCAACCAGTTAAAAAATATAAGAATGGAGTATTATTAATTTTATCATGAAAAGCGGTTAACATTCTTGAAAAAGAAGGTTCAGAAATTAAGTAGTAAGAAAATAGCTCATCATTCCAAAAGTATTTCTTTGAAGAAATAATTATACATGCAGTTAACAGGGATGCAATAGCTAAAAGTGGTACGACATATTCCCACTGTTTACCTTGTAAAATTTTCCGGTTGCCTATACTCATAAATATTCTTTAGTCATTTATATATTGCTTGAATTTTACTATTGTTTAATCCATTATGAACTGACATTACACTAGTTTATTGTCAACCTTAAATTGTCGCTTTTGCTATCAGCTGTCAGTTATCAGCTATTAGGCGGAAATACATTACACATTAGCGTCCTGATAGCTGACAGCAAAAATTAACAATCAGTTCATAATTGACATGACGCTAAAGGTTATTTAACGGTGTTGTATTTAAATTTGTTTTTAAGTGTGGTAGTAGGGTAAAAAGACTTATTATTAAATACCATTTTAATCCAGAGCTTAATCAGCACTTCCCAATACCCACCGCCTACTTTAACCAGTTTAAAGGAAGATACCCCCATATCGAGTGTTCTGTTAATCCACGAAATAGGAACTTCTTTTACTTTATAACCCATTAAAAGTGGTAAAAGCCCTGTTTCAGCATTTATAGCAAAGCCCTCCTGAGTTAATTCAAGTTTGTCTATCACTTCCCTGTTGATCAATTTAAGGTTATTTGTCAAGTCCCTGAATTTTCCGAGAAACATGGAACGGGCTAAAAAATGAAATGCCCGGTTAGCGACAATTTTTTTAAACGGGTAATTGAGTAAAACACTACTCCTGGAAAACCGGCTTCCAATTATAACATCGAATCCTTCCAGGGCAGCGTCAAACAAATCACGAAGTTCAGGCAAAAGATGTTGAAAGTCGCAATCTAATGATAATATATACCTGCCTTTTGCAAGTTTATAGCCATCCCTTATTGCAAGGCCAACACCATTTGGGGGTGTTCGGATAATCTTCTTAATCTGAGGAAACTGTTCCGCCATTTTTTCTATTATTTGTCTTGTATTATCCTTGCTATTATCATCAACCAATATAATTTCATATATGTATTCACCATATAAATTTAAAAGTTGATTAATCAGCGGTTGAATATTCATCTCTTCATTATGGCATGGAACAACTACTGAGATACTTCCATATAACTGTTTATGCTCACATAAAGAAATTTGAAGTAATGGCAGATCCTGCGGAGGCTTTCTTGCATGAATAAGAATAGAGCCGGCAAAGGTTCGGATGACTGGAAAGTTTTCAAGAAGTATTGACAGGTTTCTAAGCCACCAAACTCCACTGGGAGTAAGAGGTGCATACACAAAATCATTGTAAATAGAAAAGATCTTTATAAAACCTATCTCAGAAATTAATTCATAGAGTTGCGAGCGGTTAAAAAGCTTCCTATGATCCGTTTTTCCGAAAAGTTTAGATATAACCCTGTTTGCCTGTAGGAATATATTCCAGGGATTACTTTCATAAAGGAGTATCTGCCCTCCTGGTTTAAGCAGTTGATAAATTTGCTGTAAAACCCATGAGCTATTAGATCTATCTAACAAATCCATTACAACTATAAAGTCATATAACTTTCCTTCCAGTTTACCAGGAAATAATGAAAGTTGAATAAATTCTATATTGAGGGACAGTTCCATGGGCTTGTAAATTTCCTCCTGAAATGTAACGGAGGTTATTGAATTCTCACCGCGGGAAACTTTATTAAGTGCTTGCGTAAAGAGACCATTGCCACCTCCCAATTCTAATATCGACTGGCCAGGCAAAAGGTGAACTAAATGACGAAACGATTGAGCCCTCCATAGTAGTCTGTCTTTAATAATCGGGTCACGTTTTTGCCAGTATTGATCTCTAAAATTTTCACGATCTCTAAGGATTTTTAAATGCTGGGCTATTTCCATAATAATTTACTTCTATTATTTTAGAAATTTAATAAGGTAGATGGAGCAACTGTAACGTATTTTTAACTGGCATGTTACAGCCATGCCAATAAAGAAGCTAATATAATAAACAATACTAACTAAAGCTTCCTCTCCCGGATAATGTCATTTAGTTCAAAGAAATAGTAACTGTAAGATTCTTCGTTCCATTAGGAACGAAAGGAGGGTAGAGAGAAATAAATAAGTTGTTCTGTTCCGTACGAACGGCAGGTGGAAAAAATTCACTTTGATCCTAGGTTTTCAGAAAAGAGAACGTATATTATTCACCTGCTTAATATAACTGTTCCCTTACCAAATCTTTTTGTACCATCAGGTAAAGTATAACGAATAAACCAGACAAAAGTACCGGATGGCTGATCAGTCTGATGATACTTTCCATCCCATCCTGCAAATATATCAGTAGTAGAAAAAACAAGCTGGCCATACCTATTGTAAATTGATAAGGAATAATCAGTTAACATACCATAAGGCTTAGCCATAAATTGATCATTCATCCGGTCATTATTAGGGGTAAAGGCATTGGGAACAATTACAGTATCACAAAGACCAGTTCTCACTACATCAAGAGAATAATTTATTGAATCAACAAGACAATGATTTTTATCAAATATTTCAAAGTTGTGAATGCCGGAAGAAAGGTTTTTAAACTGATAAGATGAGGCATAAATCCGGTTCGAATTCTGAATAGTATATGGAGCAACATTACCTGTTATAGTAAGTTTGATACTGCCACTCAGAGGTTGAAAGCAGGTTGGATTCTCACTTTCGATACCATGGGCAGGAGGACGGTTTACAAACACAGGAACGACTGCTACTGTATCGAAGATGCAATTTTGAGCATCCCTGATTTTAATGTTGTAAGTACTACTGCTTAAATTTGTATAATTAAATTTATTGCTAAACGATCCTCCGTTCAAACTAATAAAATAAGGTGGGAACAGTCCTTTCGAATCAACGGTAAAACTGCCATCACTCGCATTGTAACAGGTAGGCGATGTAGTAACAAGACTAAGTGACGGAGTGGATACGTCAATTTTTGTTATATGTACCAGGCTATCGTTTCTACATCCCGGAGCTGTAAAAGTAGAAACCATATAATAACCAGAATCGAGATTCGTGAACACACCTGAACTTTGCTGCGGTTTGTTATTGAGGCTGTAACCGGTAACTGGTGTTGAAGTGCTTAAGGATATTTTGCCGTTATTAAGACCACATGTTGCAGGGCTGATATTTATTGTTTGAACTAACCGGGGTGTTGTCGTAATAACAGTAACGATAGCAGAAGAAAAACAATTGTTTTTATCTGCTACCTGAACTTAATAGTCTCCCTTTGATAAACCTGTAAAAGAATTTGTTCCCTGGAGTATCGAATTATTTAAACTATATAAAAATGGTAACGCGGTTGAAGATGTATTGATAGTAATACTGCCACTCTTAGTGTCACATACTGAATTTAATACTTCAACCTGGAACTTAGAGGTATCTGCCTGCGGCACAGTAGCAAAAGTGTCACGTACACATCCCAGTGCAGAACTAATATGAATAGAATATTTTCCTGCAGCCAGTCCGGTGAATAGCCCGGTGGTATTGGTGAGCGTATTATTTAAGTTATAGGTATACGTACTAACCCCGGAGGAGCATTTTATATTTAAGCCACCAGATAAAGGCTTATTACTGCATTGAGGAATTTGTTTAATTTCTTCTATTACTATATTTGCAACACGGCCGGTTTCAACGCTACTGGCGGCATCGTACACCAGGTAAGGTAATGTACAAATGGATCCCACTATTCTTTGATTAACCATATCCAGCTCAATCAAATTAGAATTGGAGCCGGTCCATTCCACAGCCACTACTTTGTTTTTATTACACTCAACGGCTATATTTACTAAACCATAGACCTGGCGATTCTGAAAAGGTATATACATCTTGCTTAATCGGGGAGTGTCAATATTAATTTTTACAATACCTGCAGATGGAATATCTGCTGCCAGGTAAAGATCCCCCTGATAAAATATCATATCACCTGCGGATGGATAGGGCAGGGTTCCAAGTATAGTCTCTTTACCTGAATGCGGGTCTATCCTGGAAAGTGTATTATAATGTGCTCCATACAGCATTCCTGTACTGTCAACAGTCAGGGAATTATATTGAAGGGAAAGAGTGGCAATAATCTTACAGGCAGTCTCCACATTATTTACAATTACAGAACGCCGCAAATTCCTTGACATATCTATTGTATAAAGTGTGTCCTTATACATCGAAATGGAAAAACCCGAACTATTTGAACAGGGAGAGACATTGCCTGAAGAGCAGTTACCATTCATTAAGCTGACTTTCTTAAGATCAGGAGCTACTATATAGAATTCCTGGGAGAATGAAATACCGGGAAAACACTCGATTAGTAAGTACAAAAAAAGAAAGCGCAATGGAACCATTATATTGGAACTGAATGTTTACTTAATTATAAATTAAAAATTAAATGCCGGCAATTGTATGTGTAAATACTATCAATTTGTTCATAGTTATTATCATTTATTTATTCCTAATGAAAATACTTCATTAATCAGGTTCAGATTTTACTGAGATATGGCGTGTTATGTTTGCTTAAATCGTGTAGTTAACAAAGATTCAAACACAGGAATGGATAGAATTACCGGAATTGGTAATTGAAGAAATATTAGTAAGATACGCTGGCAAGATAATAAACATTTTTAAAATTTTATAGTCAATTTTAATTTCATTCAATCTTTATTTAAATCCTGGTGTCATGTTAACCTCGCTTTTGCTGTCAGCTATCAGCCGTTGGGAGGAAACAACAGCAACAGTTTTGGCTGATACCTGGTAGCTGACTGCCGATAGCAAAAATTAATGCCTTTAGAATCTCTATTAGAAAAAAATCTTCCACATTCCTTGGAGTATTCTAAATTATTTATCTATCTTTCCACCCGATTCCGCACTTGTTTTTATTAATAAGATGTACCCTTTAAAATAATATACTTTCCATTTATTTACTTACCGCTATTTTTATATCCTTCCGGAAAGCTTCATTTAAGTTTTAGTACTCCAATATTTTACGTTGTTTAAAGCATTACTGTTGAATTAATGTCATAACATTATAAAAAGATAAAGTTATAATCGTGTGTTAATACTATATGCAAGCTATCTATCTCTCCTCGGAGGGGACGTTACATCCGCAGGATGGAACGAGGGTGGGTGCGAGGTTAAAGAATGTTCGACTTGTGGGGTCTTCAAGGGCAGTATAGTTTGGTAAACTTCCTAAGGTTAAAACATATTGTGAAGACAATACAATTATAAAATCAAGAAACAGCTCCTGGCAAAATCAATAAAAAAATCCTGCATCACCTAACCTTATCATTTTCGAAATCAAAACTTATTATGAAAAAAAATCTACTTCTCACAGCTGCATTCATCATATGCATGCTCACGAGCCTCTTCTCACAAAACGTTTTTAATCCTAACGACCCGATGGTTAATTTCAACGGGTCAAATACCCCGCCGATACCACCCGCCAATACCTTGGCAAAATGGGGACGGACACCAAATAACAATCTTCCCAATCCCTTCAACACAGACAATTTTAAAGCCTATTATTATAACGGAACACAAAGAGGTATGGCTTTTCGCCTGCGGTATCCAAATAATTACAATCCTTCCAATGCTACCAAATACCCGGTAATATTATTTTTTCATGGCATTGGCGAAGCTGGTCCGGCAACGGATAATGAATATCATTTGTCGTGGGGAGCTAAGGAATTTGAAAACAGGATCAACGCGGGACAGTTTAATGCATTCCTGCTATTTCCACAGACCAGCGTAGGAGACTGGGCCTTTAACTTTGATAATGTAAATAGTGTACTGGACCTGATGCAGCAATATTGTAATACTGATCCTGACAGGTTAATCACTATGGGTCTTTCTCTTGGTGGCGATGGTACCATGAAATATACGTTTAATTATCCCCAGCGCTCTGCTGTATCTATACCAGCTTCACCTGGCTCAATCGGCGATTTCACTCAGGATCCATCTTCATTTATTCATGTTCCTTTCTGGATCGCCAGTGGCGGACAAGATGCTGAATTTGCCAGCCCTCAAAAAGTACAGGCTTTTGTAAATAATTTTACCAGTCATGGCGGAGATATCAGGTGGACCTATTATCCTGACCGGGGCCATGGCACCTGGCCCTACATGTGGGACGAACCTTACCTGATTCCTTACTGGCAGAATGCCCATAAAGCAAACCCTTTGGTATTTAATAAACAAACTGATTTTCCTGCCAATACTCCTTTCACTGTAAAAATTGGCATCACACCCGGTTATGCCCAATATCAATGGCAAAGAAATAGTGTCGATATAGCAAACACTACCAATGATATAACGGTTAGCCAGCCTGGAGCCTATCGTGTCAGGTTTAGAAGAGTTTCTGGCGTCGTTTGGTCCGACTGGTCACCAAATCCTGCAGTAATCACACAGCCGGCTGGTACAGATAACACTCCACCAAGTGTGCCAGGTAACCTGCGCTTCGTCTCCTCTACCACTACTTCTGTAACGCTGGACTGGGATAACAGCACTGATAATGTAGGTGTTACCGGTTATGATGTGTTTGTAAACGGCGTTAAAAGATATTCAACTACCACCTCTGATATTGTAGCTGATAATCTTAATCCTGCAACTACTTATTCTTTTACAGTTCAGGCCCATGATGCGGCAAATAATTTCTCTGCGTTTAGCAGCGCGGTTAATGGCACCACTGCTACTCCTCCGGATGTAACTGCGCCGAGCGCACCCGCTAATGTGCGAGTGGTTTCTACTACTACAACTTCTATTACCCTTGATTGGGATAATAGTACCGATAATGTAGGTGTAACAGGTTATGATATATTTGTAAATGGTGTTAAAAAATATTCAAACACCAGTTCTGATATTTTTGCAGACAATCTGAATCCTGCCACTACTTATTCATTCACTGTTCAGGCGCATGATCTGGCAAATAATTTTTCAGCATTCAGCAATGTGGTTAATGGTACTACGGCTTCAGTGCCACCATCTGTTGACAACACTGCTCCAAGTGATCCGGCTAATCTTCACGTGCTTTCCAGCACTACAACTACTATAAGTCTGGATTGGGATAACAGCACTGATAACGTTGGTGTTACCGGATATGATATTTTTGTAAATGGTGTAAAGAAATATTCGTCTGCCACCTCCGGTGTTATTGCTGATAACCTTACTGCCGGCACTACATATTCATTCACAGTTCAGGCTCATGACGCGGCAAACAATTTCTCAGCATTCAGCAATGCAGTAAATGGAACCACCACAACCGTCACTTCCACCGGGGCATTGAGTTATAAGTTCTACCAGGGATCATTTAGCGTATTGCCAAACTTCAGCACACTGTCACCTGTTAAAACTGGTACATCGCCTAATGTTGATATCAGTGTGAGAACTGCCGGTGTGAATGACAACTTTGCTTTTCTTTGGGAAGGATATATTATTTTACCTACATCCGGAACTTATACTTTTGAAACGGTTTCTGATGATGGCAGCAAATTGTATTTTAATTCACTGTATTCAGCAGGCGCTTCAGCTTTAGTAAATAATGACGGACTTCATGCCGCCACTTCCGCCACAGGAACAGTAACAATGGCTGCAGGTACTTACCCGATTGCCATCACCTTCTTTGAAGCCACCGGTGGTGAAAACATGCAGGTGTACTGGTCTGGTCCTGGTTTCAGCAGGCAGCTTATTCCGGGCAGTGCATTCACAGATACCGGCACACCACCGCCGGCATCAAGCGGACTTAACTATAAATATTATGAAGGAGCATTCACCACACTTCCTGATTTTAACACGCTGACACCGGTTAAAACAGGAACCAGTTCAAATGCAGACATCAGTGTAAGGAATGCAGGCAGAAATGATAACTTCGCATTTGTGTGGGAAGGTTATATCAACATAACTACTCCCGGTTCGTATATATTTGAAACCGTTTCCGATGATGGCAGTAAATTATATTTCAATACAACTTACAGCGCTGGTGCACCGGCGTTAGTGAACAATGACGGACTGCATGCAGCTACGTCTGCAACCGGCTCGGTAACTGTAGCCTCTGCAGGATCATATCCGATAGCTATCACTTTCTTTGAAGCGACCGGCGGGGAAACGATGCAGGTGTACTGGAGCGGTCCAGGCATTGCACGGCAGTTGGTACCTAACAGTGCATTCAGCAACACCGGCACTCCGCCATCAGCAACAGGCGGACTGAACTATAAATATTACCAGGGATCATTTAATACACTTCCTGATTTCAGCACATTGACGCCCATTAAAACAGGTTCGAGCTCCAACGTAGACCTTAGTGTAAGGAACTCCGGTGTGAATGATAATTTTGCTTTTGTGTGGGAAGGGTATATCAATATCACCACACCCGGCAACTACACTTTTGAAACCATCTCGGATGATGGCAGCAAGTTGTACTTTAATTCCCTGTATAGCGGTGGTGCCACGGCGTTAGTAAACAACGATGGTCTTCATGCACCGGCCTCCGCAACGGGAACCGTTACGATAAGCAGCGCCGGTACCTACCCGATAGCCATCACTTTCTTCGAAGCAACAGGTGGAGAAACCATGCAGGTGTATTGGAGCGGTCCTGGCATTGCAAGGCAGCTCATTCCAAACAGTGCCTTTGTTGCCACCGGCACGCCGCCTCCTGCATCAGCCGGACTTAACTACAAATACTATCAGGGAACCTATAACACGCTTCCTGATTTCAATTCGCTGACACCTGTTAAAACAGGAACCAGCTCGAACGCAGATATCAGTGTAAGAAATGCAGGTGTGAACGATAACTTCGCATTTGTATGGGAAGGTTATATTCACCTCCCTACCGCGGGCACTTATACTTTTGAAACTATTTCTGATGATGGCAGCAAATTGTATTTTAATTCTATTTATGCGCCTGGTGCCACTGCATTGGTAAATAACGATGGGTTGCATGCACCAGTCTCAGCTACCGGTTCAGTAACTATGGCAGCAGGTTCTTACCCGATAGCCATCACATTCTTCGAGCAAGGTGGCGGTGAAACCATGCAGGTATACTGGAGCGGTCCGGGCATACCAAGGCAGTTGATTCCTAACAGTGCCTTCACCTTAACCAGTTCTGAGAGCTATGACATTAGTATGTCTCAAACTAAGAACACCCTGCATCAAACAGGGGAATCATTAACACCAGGATCAGGCAACTTCGTTATCGAACAAATTTATCCCAATCCGTTTAGTGAAAGCTTTACAATTAACTTTTACAATGCTTCACCTGCAAGCAAAATCAGCGTAGACCTGCTGGATATTTCAGGAAGGCTATTGTACAAGCAATATTTTGGTAACATAAGCGCCGGTAACACTTCCCTGAAAGTAGATGCAGGCCGGCAGGCCCATTTACCAGGTGTGTATTTTGTGCGGATGATGGTGAACGGTGTACCATCGAAACTGGTGAAGCTAGTGAAGAAGTAGCGGATAGTTTTCAGTGAGCTATAAACCTTCAACTTTGATACAGGATTAGTTTCTTTTTAGTAAGATGCATAAACCCGGGTATTAAGTACCCGGGTTTTTATGAATAGATTTTCAAGGTATTACTGTTCATATTAATTGATACATTAAGGTATTACTAATAATCTCTTATGTCTAAAATTTTCAATTTTACTATATTCTTTGAGGCACCTTTTTCGTAAATTGATTATAAAAATTTTGTATTAGTTCTTTCTAAGTGTAAATATTTATATGTTGGCATAATATTTATTGCTATATCTAGACTTGTTTAATATCCCACTAATATTCCAATCATAAAGTAGCTGTAACTAAAGCCTCTTTACTAACGATTTTTACTTGCCCCGATACATTAAAAAAACCGACAAAGTTTTTTTAATGTATTATCTGCCTGTCACCAATAGGCAGGTCTGTTCTTATTTGAAATAGATCCAAATGATTTGGTTGAAATTAAAATTTTTTCAGTAGTAAGTTTAATTTCAATGCCTGTTGGTTTAGAAGTTCCAATACTAACCTGGGTAGTTTGAAAGCCTGAATTAGATACACAATAATTAAAGAAGGATTGATAATAGTACTAAATTTTTTTCTGAATGGATAAGGCTTATATAATTCTCGCTCATAAAAATATGAAACAACTTAACCGGTTGATAGAGAAATTGAATGATGATTGTTCTTATTTCTTTATTCATATAGATTTGAAGTTGCCAGACAGTGAATTGTCTGAGCTGAACTGGCTTCCTGATAAGATGCAGATGATTAAGAGGCTTGATACAAAATGGGCTGGCCTAAGCCTGGTAAAGGCTACCCTAAACGCAATGGAGGTAATCAAAGCCACTAATAAAGAATTCCATACTATTACTTTATTAAGCGGTCAGGATTATCCTATAAAAACCAATAATTATATCAATAATTTTTTCAAAAATTCAGAGCATCGGGTTCTGATTGAATATTACGAACTTCCCAATTATGAAAAGTGGAGTCCACGAGGAGGTCTTTACAGGGTAGACAAATTCTTTTTTGGATTAAAGTCACATGAGTTATTCAGTTCCAGGGCTCTTAATTTCCTGGGTAATGTTTTCCCTGCATTTAAAAGAAAGCAGCCAAAGAATTTGCGTCCTTATGCAGGCTCGCAGTGGTGGACCATAGATATGTATGCTTTGAATTATATTCTAGAATTTGTAAAACTCCATCCGGCTTATGTAACATTTCATGAGGCTACGTTTGCTCCCGATGAACTATTTTTCCATACTATATTACTGAATTCGAAAGATGAAAGAATTCAAAAAAGCATTGTAAATAATAACAAGAGATTTATTCGCTGGAAGCATGCGGGGATGTCTCACCCTGAACTGTTACAAAAAGAAGACCTGCACGATATCATGAATTCAGACAGCCTCTTTGCGCGAAAGTTTGATCTTGAAGAGTATCCTGAAATCTTTGACATGATAGATGAGAGATGCCCTAATAAGAAAATTGTCGTAGCTTAACCACAGTGGCACTGAGACATGGAGGAACACGGTGTAGCCACTTCACGCCGCGTTCCTCCATGTCTCAGTGCCACCGTGGTTTACTATCTTTAAACTAAATTATTTTAATGTCTTGTAAGGTAGCTCTGGTCTTGCCAGTATATCTTATACCTTCGCGCTATTAAATAATCTACATGGAATATACAGAAAGCAAAAAGAAAATAATCGTCATTACGTCTATTTATCAGCCAACCGAAGCTATTGAAGCGTTTGCAAAAATGCCGGACTACAAACTGGTTGTAGTAGGGGATAAAAAAACCCCATCGGACTGGCATTATAATAATGTTGAATACTTACCAGTAACAACACATGAAAATATAGGAACACATTTACATAAAGTGCTTCCTTTTAATCATTATTCCAGGAAAATGATGGGGTATCTTCGTGCAATAGCAAACGATGCAGATATAATTATAGATACGGATGATGATAATATTCCAAAGGATAACTGGTCCTTTCCTGTATTTGAGGAAGAGTTTTCCTATATCCCCGGCGACAAAGGTTTTATAAATGTTTACCAGTTATATACTGATGCACATATCTGGCCAAGAGGTTTGCCACTGCAGCTTATCACCAAAAAATTCGATTTGGAGAAAGATATTACTACAAGGATTTCAAAAGTTGGTATGTGGCAGGGGCTTGCAGATGAAGACCCTGATGTAGATGCTATTTACAGGCTTACCAATGATACTCCCTGTTATTTTAATAACCGTCCACCGGTTGTATTAGGCAAAGGCACTATCAGTCCTTTCAATACTCAAAACACCATTATAAGAAAAGAGTTATTTGCTTTGATGTACCTGCCGACCTATGTAACATTCCGCTTCACAGATATATTAAGAGGATTTGTTGCACAGCCCATTATGTGGTTGTATGATTACCACCTGGGTTTTGTTGATGCTACCGTGGTTCAAAAAAGAAATCCTCATGATTATGTCAAGGATTTTATTTCTGAAATTCCTATGTACAAACATTGTGAGGAAGTAATGGAAGTAACCGGTGCGGCTATAAGCGCAACTGCCAGTATCAATGATAATTTATACAATACTTATGAAGCTTTACTGAAAAAGGGCATAGTTGAGGATAGAGAATTAATTGTCTTATCTGCATGGTTGAAAGATATATCATGATTTTTTTTAACCACAGAGTCCTTCATGAACTGAAATTCAAACATAGTGGTAAGATAACTGGATAAGTTGCACTGATCATTGGTTGTTTTTGAACCACGAAGACACTAAGGCACGAAGAGGCACAAAGATTTTTTTTCGAACAAACACAAAAGAACATTTAAACTTTGTGCTCCTTCGTGCCTTAGTGTCTTCGTGGTTCAAAACTCTTTGCTTCGGTGGCTAACTGATTTTCGATCTAGTTATATAGGAGGAGAAACCAGAGAGGAGGAAGAGGTTACACAGAGGGCTCCTCTGTGTAACCTCTTCCTCCTCTCTGGTTTAAAAAAAAAACTACTTTCCAACAGTCTCAATATTACCCGGAGTATTTCCCTTAGTATTGATGATATGTTCAGGAGTATCAATCGTATCAATAGTCTGCGTCTTCACAGTTTTTGGGGTATCACTAATATCAACCGCCTCCTTCTCTGCCCCCAGCAAAATGCCCCAGGGTTGAAGGCCTTCAACCCTGTCGAAGACTGTCTTAGCCATGGCAATAACCGGTATTGCAAGAAACATTCCCGGTATGCCCCACATCATTTCCCCAATTATTACTCCCATTAATGTAATGAGCGCATTAATTCTAACTTTAGATCCCACTACCAATGGCAATAGCACATTACTATCCACCAGATGCATTACTACTACTGTAATTACCACTATCAGTATTTTACCGGCAGCAGCCCCCGTTGCAAAAGTAATTAAGGTACTTAACAGCAACGCGGAGAATATTCCAATATAAGGAATGATATTAAAAAGCCCGGTAAGCAATCCTAATAAAAGAGCATATTTTATTCCAAGTAGCCAGAAAGCAATACAGCAGGCACCTGCCACAATTCCCATTTCTAATAAAAGTCCCAGTATATATTTTCTGATGATGGATTGGATCTGTGCAACAACTTCGTAAAGCGTTGCCGAATTTTCTTCTTTAAATACACCGATAAGAAATTTTAAAATCAATCTTCGGTAAAACAGCAGAAAAAAGGTATAAATCATAGTAAATACAAGAAACAGCATAACAGAAGAAACTGTAATGACAGTTGTTCCTACCACAGATGTACTAACATTCATCAATTTAGAAGCAGACGAATCTATATATGCCATCTGTTTCTTAAAATTAACATGAAAGGTAGTATAGATCCATTCCTGTAAATTGTTGAAGGAAGTTGCTGCCTGGGCTTGAAACATGGGCCAGTCTGACGCAAGATTAGACAGTTGGGAACCAACTATGTATAGCACCCCGGCAATAGCCAGCAGGAAAAGAATTACTGATAATCCTGATGCAGCGCTTCTTGGAAATTTACATATTTTTTCAAAAAATATAGCTAAAGGCAAAAGAAGAATAGCAAAAAGTAGTGAGAATAACAGTGGCGATAATATTTGCTTTCCTATTACTGATAAATAACCCAGGCATATAAGGCTTACAAGCACCATTGCCAGTTTAAAATAAAATGGATCATTAGCCGGCTTAATAACATTCATTAGGTATTGTTTATATAAGATTATACGCAAACTTATAGCCGTAAACTTAAAATTTCCCTTTTTTGTTCATATTAATTTTTCAACCAAGGAGGTTCATGAAAACATTCGTTGCTCCGACGCCAAAGCTTTGGCGCAGGCGTTCGTAGACTTCCGTGTTATTTAATTCCTTCCGTGTTTTAGGAAACCAACGAACACAGGCATGTAATTTGAAATATATTCAATATTAATATAACCATTATGAAAAAGATAATAATCACTGCCACCTTATCAGTTTTTTGTGTATGCGCCTATTCACAGGATAACATGAATAAGAAAATGGAAAACAGAACTGATAAAATGAACAAAAAAATTGAAAATCCTAACGATCCCATGAACAAGAAAATTGGGAATGATCCTGATAGCACCAGAGGTAAAATTTTACCAGGAAGTTCCGATGTAATCAAACATAAAATTTTGCCTAAAACATCTAAGAAAAAACCAGTTGCTTAATAATCCTTATTTCCAAAATTGCCATGTTTAATAAAATTTACTCATTTGCTGTCTGCAGTTACCTATCAGCTTTCATGGCAAGTATCCTATATCATGGGAATACTTTTATTTGATCATATAAAAACCAATATTAAATCTAAACTATAATAACTATGGAACAACATAATAAGTACGCATTAATTACCGGGGCTACTTCGGGCATTGGTCTTGAACTTGCCAGACTCTTTGCAAAGGACGGTTACAACCTTGTAATAGTATCCCGCGATCAAACCAAACTTGAACAAACAGCCTACGAACTGAAAAATTCTAATAATAATATTGACGTGGTTACTATTTCAAAAGATCTTTTTAAACCAGAAAGTCCGTTTGAATTATACCAGGAAGTCAAAGAAAGAGGTATTCAAATCAATGTTTTGGTGAATAATGCCGGACAAGGAGTTTATGGTGAATTTGCAGATACAGAAATAGCGCGTGAAGTGGATATCATTCAATTAAATATCACTTCACTTGTTGTGCTTACAAAACATTTCTTACAAGATATGCTATCCCTTGGGAGTGGTAAGATATTAAATCTTTCTTCCATCGCTTCAAAAACTCCGGGTCCTTATCAATCAGTATACCATGGCACAAAAGCATTTGTACAATCTTTTACAGAAGCAATCCGCAGTGAAGTAAAAGATAAAGGAATAGTTGTGACTGCTTTGTTGCCCGGAGTTACAGACACTGACTTTTTTAATAAAGCGGATATGCTGGATTCTAAAGCTGTTCAGGGAGAAAAAGCAGATGCGGCAAAGGTTGCAAAAGATGGTTATGAGGCTTTAATGAATGATGATAATATGGTTGTATCGGGTACTAAGAATAAAATACAAACCGCTATGACTAATTTAATGCCCGACAGTATGGCGGCAGATCAAACAAAAAAGCAACAAAAACCTAAGAAGTAGGCATGAGGTGTGAGGTATGAGTAGTTTCACCGTCCTTGACGAGACAGTGCCGAATCCCTGGAGTCAATTTTGCTGCAAAGTTGGGAAAGCACAAAGGCAAAAAGCCACAAAGAATTTCTTTGTGGCTTTTTGCCTTTAAGACTGTACTGTTACCCTTCTGTCTTTATGTACACAAATCTATCAGATCCTTCGCTTTCCTGTTGATAAACATAAAAATGTCCCTGAGGCAGAGAAGCCCGCTCTTTGTTTACGTGTTCATCAGTTACAACATCCTTCACATTACTGTAATGGATATGTAAAACTTTTTCATCTTCCCTAGCGGTGTATGTCTGGCCATCTAATTCGCCCCCTACTAAATGAATGCTTACATTTTTCATTGGGCTAAAGTAATAGTTTTTCAGGTGCCTCGTCCTGAAATAGTTAACCGTTTTGTTAGATTTACCATTTTCGGGACAACTTCAGAAGTCAAACCCTATAACAATCAGGAATTTTTTAATAACATTGTCTATGAAGTTTTGTAATTGTTTACCTATAAGTTTTTCAAAACCTTATAGGTTTAATTGCAGCGTCTTCGATTTATGGCATGCCCTCAATTTTAATTATGCTTTATAGAGATTCTTTGAGCCTGACTGTATACCTATAAGATTTTAAAAACCTTATAGGTGAGTTTATCTATGGGTTTCGAAACCTCATTAGCTAAATAGAATTATATTACTAACTTAGTAAAACCGGTAAAACAGATAACGCTCCTTCCGCCAACAACAATAAAATAAATCAATCATCTCTTATTTAAATTTGGCAAGCTGAACTGAGAATTCTTTCGACGGATTTTTAGTAGAATCACTAAGCTCATTTAATTTTGAGTTCAATAGGTATGTATCTGATCCTTTAAAGAACCCGGTAGTTGGATTATTAAAACGATCAAGGGTGGATGTGGAACCGGCCAAAGTAGCGCTTTTCCAATTGTCATTGCTCATATACCTGTAAGCCCTGTTAATACCTTTATTTACTATTACTGTAAGGTTATTTTGTTTATCAAGCAACATCCCATCCGCTCCGGGTAATAATTCTTTTATTTCAACCTTTGTGATACCTGAGGGATTCTTTATATCAATTTTATATAAGCTACCCGAGGTATTATGATCCACTATAAGAAAGTCGTCAGGATGATATACAATACCATTCAATCCAACATCAACACTCTTAAACATATCACTGGTTGCAAAAACACTTGCAACGCCGGCAGGGGATATTTTATAGATGCATGGAGAGTAACTATCAGTAATATAAATATTGTCGTTATCATCAAAGGCAAGGTCGTTCGCAAAATGCTTGCCTTCAGTAATTGCACTTAGATCAATATCAGCGATCTTTTTTCCTGAAGAAAGGTCAAGAGCAATTATCCTTGCCATTTTTTTAAAAGTTTGTGGTGTGGAATATTTGCTGTGGTTAGGATCGCTGATGCAAACCCATAACCTGTTTTGTTTACTATTCACCTTCATTCCAAAACTTGATTTTAGACTGCTGTCTGTATAGAATACGCTGTACTTTCCATTCATATCCACTTTGCCTATGGTGCCTGTTGTTACAGAACTTACATAAAAAACATTTTGTTTCTCATTGATAGTAACTCCCTCAGGATAAAGCTTGGGAGCCATAAATTTAATTTGTTCAGTTTGTGCCCTTAGTACGAGTGTTGAAAGTATACTGAGAAACGTTATTATAATTTTCATGAAAAAGTTAGTTTAATGTTTAACGCTAAGTTTGGTTTCTTCTTCCTAATAGCTAACAGCTAAATGCTATTTCACCGCCACCAGATAAATCACCCCGCTTTCATCATCGGAAACATAAATACCATTAGGAGATACTAACAGGCCGGCTGGTCTTCCAAAACGGGTTTTTCCATCGCTGCTCAAAAAGCCCGTAAGGAAATCATCGGTGCCAGTTGGCTGGCCATTGCTAAATTTAACCCTGACTATTTTATATCCATCCGGTTTGTCGCGATTCCAGGAACCATGAAGGGTAATCAGAGCATCATTGGAATAGGTACCAGGAAGGTTACTCACCTTGTTAATAAAAATAAAATTAATAGGTGCACTGTGTGCGGGCAATAACAGCACGGAAGGTTGTGTTGTTTTGGCGTATGCTGCTTTAGTGGAACCTATTGGATCTTCTCTTGTCTCATCTACCTTTTGATTTTCGTAAACTAACGGCCAGCCATAATCGCTACCTTCGGTTATTTTATTTATCTCTTCATGAGGAATATCATTACCACGCCAGTCAGTACCGTTGTCTGCTCCCCAAAGTTCTTTTGTTTGCGGGTTCCAATCTATCCCAATTGTATTTCTTAATCCTCTTGCAAATATTTTACGGTTTATACCATCTGGTGTTACCTGAAGGATAGTCGCATTTTCTGCATTGGCATCTGCACAGTCGTTGCAGGTACTTCCAACTGTTATATATAATAATCCATCTGGACCAAAGGCTAATGTTCTGTTTGGATGCTGGCCTCCATCAGGAAGGTCTTTTATGAGAACCTCTAACGAATCAACGGTGCCATCCGGTTTTATTTTAGATCTTTTTAATTCTCTGTTAGAGACCAGGTATAGCCAGCCATCGTGAATAGTAATACCATGAACTCCCCTGAAATTAGCAACGATGGTTTTCATATCATCAAATACACCGTCACCGTTTTTATCTGACAATAATAACACATCACCCTGGTCTCGTCTTGTAACATACAACATTCCTTTTTCACCAACTGCCATCATCCTTGGTTTACCCAAACCTGTTGCTACAGCTTTTATCGTAAATCCGGCAGGAACTTTCAAACGGCCTACAAGTGATGGATTGAAATCCTCGTGTTGGGGAAAGTAAGTGTTAACGGTGGCCACGGTAGGTAATTCAGCAGGTAGCCCTTTTTGTGAAAAGCCTTCAGATGCCATGCATAAAAGCAATCCTGCCGTAATGAAGATATTGTTAAGGGAAGATTTGATTAACCTGTTCATAAATGTTTTAGTTGTAAATAAGATAGTTATCGTTTGTGTACTTTCAAATCAAGTTGGAGATATAAAGCGGGTTATTAAATTTCTGTAAAAAATTATGCCAGGAAGTTAGTAAGCAATGTAATAATATTGTAGATAGTTAATAAAATTGAAAAAAATAGTATCGGTATTTATCCATTAATGCGCTGTTGATATACGTCTGGTTGCATGGATAACACCCTCACCCAATTAAATTATCTTTCACTTTGGTAATAATCATAGAATAAATTAATTAACAATACCCTACTACGGTTAGGGAAAGCTTAAAAAAAAGTAGATTGATAACCAGAATAATTTTCTTTATCCAGCCTATATATAACATGCGGCTTTAATTTATTTCCATCTGCTATCAATGGATGATCAAAAGTCCCCGCAAAATGCATCCCGATTTTTTTCATAATATGCATGGACTTTACATTTAAAACAGAGGTAAAAGAATGGATAACATTAAACGCTAATGTGGAAAAGCCAAAGTCAATACATGCTTTAGCGGCGTCAGTTGCGAAACCCTGGTTCCAGTTAGCAAAGCTCAATCTCCAGCCTATTTCTACGCATGGAGTAAAAAAACTTTCGAAACGCGGAATAGAAAATCCTGTAAAACCAATAAACGATGAGTCTTCAATTTTTTCTAAAGCATACAAACCAAAACCATTAATATCGAAGCTCCTTTTTATTCTATCTATACTTTTAATTGTTTCATCTCTACTATAAACCGACGGAAAAAATTCCATAACTGCTGCATTCATATTCATACTTACAAATATTTCTATATCCGAATCCTGCCAGTTGCGGAACTTCAGTCTTGAGGTAGGAGGTGGAAACAACAAACCGAATTTTTTTTAATGTTTTATAATTATAGAAGAAGTAAACAAGAAAATAGCTACACTTAAAAAAACCGGCCACATTAAATGAGCCGGTTGGTATACATGGGATTTTTCATAGTAAGCAAATTCCAGAAACTACTCCGTTATATTAACAGATTTGTTATCTCCAGTCAGCAATTATCTGTCAGGAAATTAAAATGAATATATATATTACGATAGGCAAGAAGCTGATGGCTATTATACTGCATTCACGGTTACTATCACACTACTTATAATTATAAAGCTAATGATATGGTTTCAATAATAAAAAAATATTAAAATAGTAAAATAGTAAAAAGGCCGCGTATAACTACTTGCAATAATTAAACCTGCAAACAATTATAACATATACATTCTTAAATTACGGCCTGTAAGACTATATAAGGGTGCAGTTATTACATGTTAACTTTTCCTATCAGATAGGGAGCTTTTGGCAGGACTCATTATAAATTGAGGATAAATTTTTCAGTGTTCTTGTTTTTGGATTATATTTGGTTTGATTAGTTTGTTTATAGTCAGGTACCACCTATAAGGTTTAAATTCAACTTGTAAACACCACGAGTTCAAACCTTATAGGTGTAAATGCATGTTCTAACGGGCTTTTCAAGGTTGATTTTACTATAGTGCATGCTTTATCATAATTTAATCACATAGGTTCAATGCCTTATCAGAGTTATTAACAACAATTATTGCCAGTGTTGTAGCTCAAACTTAATTCTTTTATTACTACACAAATCAGTTATAATGAAGCGCAGAAATATTATTAAGGGATTAACATTACTTCCTTTTACAGCAGCAGCCGGAGCTGCACTGCCATTTTCAACCGCAGCTGCATCTCCGGAACCTAAGGCAACAAAACGAGACCTCTTTAAAGAGCTGGACGTAACGCCTGTTATCAACGCAAGTGTAACCATGACTTTTCTTTCCGGTTCACTAATGCTGCCTGAAGTGCTGGACGCAATCAATTCTACCTCGCACGACTTTGCCAATATGTTTGACCTGCAGGATAAGGTTGGTGCTAAAATTGCCGAGATGCTCCATTGCGAAGCCGCTATGGTTACCTCAGGTGCAGCATGCGCTATGCTATTGGGAACAGCTGCCTGCATCACCGGTACCGATCCTAAAAAGATAAAAGACCTTCCTAATTATTCCGGCGGCCGGCCGGAAGTTATCATGCAAAAAACCCACCGCTATCTTTTCGACCAGGCGGTTACTACAACAGGCGCTAAAATTGTGGAAGTGGAGGGGCCTGCCGAAATGGAAAAGGCTTTTAATTCCAATACAGTGATGGCATTGTTCTTTAATGCTGCGGATAAATCCAGCGTTACCCATGAACAATTTATAGCCATTTGCAAATCTCATAAAATTCCATGCTTTGTAGATGCCGCAGCAGATGTACCCCCTGTAGAGAATCTCTACAAATTTCAAAAAATGGGTTTTGACCTGATTACTTTTTCCGGTGGAAAGATGATCCGTGGTCCACAAAGCGCCGGCTTACTATTTGGAAGAAAAGATCTGATAGAAGCAGCAAAACTTAATCACAGTCCGCACGAAGCGCCTATCGGCCGGCCTATGAAAGTAAACAAGGAAGAAATGTTCGGCATGTATGCAGCATTGAAATCGTACCTGGAAAGAGATCACAAAAAAGAATGGGAAGACTGGATGGCCCGCACCAGGCGCATAGGAGGTATATTAGAAAAAATCCCTACAGTTAAAACAGAAACAAAGGTTCCTGAAGGACAGGCAAATATATTTCCCAGCCTGATGGTTCATTGGGATGAGTCAAAGGTAAAGACCACTCCAAAAGAGGTAGTCACCGCCTTAAAGAACGGTGCACCCAGTATCGTTGCAAACAGCCGTGAAAGTGCCTTAAGCATCGGTGTTGTGTTGCTTCGTCCCGACCAGGTTGATGTTGTTGCTAAACGTGTTAAAGAAATTCTGGAGCAAGCTGTGTAATGGCTTTCAACTATTATTAATATAAGGAATCTCCTCTGTGTTACCTCTGTGTTACCTCCGGCTTTTCCCCCGTGGTTAAAAAAACACATGCCCTAAAGGAACCATTACACAATAAAACATATATTCATAAAAACTTATTAATGAAAACATACCCTTTACTTTTTTCAGTATTATTTTTCAGTCTCACAATTTTCTCCCAACCCTACACTATTGTAATCAGGAACGGTCATGTAATCGACCCTAAAAACAACATAGATGCCGTGATGGATGTTGCTATCTTAAACGGCAGGATTGCAGCGGTTTCAAAAACCATAGATGCCAAAGGGGCAGGGCAGGTAGTTGATGCCAAAGGATTATATGTAACACCTGGTTTAATTGATATTCATACTCATAATTTTTTCGGTGTTGAACCCGATCATGCTTATGAAAACGGCACCTCTGCTTTGCCTCCCGATGGTTTTACTTTCCGTAACGGTGTTACTACAGTGGTAGATTGCGGAAGTTCCGGCTGGCGTACCTTTCCAACTTTTAAGGCACAAACCATTGACCAGTCTCAAACGCGTGTGCTTGCGTTTTTAAATATTGTCGGTGAAGGGATGAGACCAAGTTATGAACAGAATGCCAACGATATGGATTCCAAGATGTCTGCGCTTATCGCTACTCGTTATAGAAATTTTATAGTAGGTTTTAAAGTGGCGCATTATGAAGGTCATGAGTGGACACCGGTAGACCGTGCAGTGGAGGCAGGCAGGCAGGCTAATAATATTCCGGTGATAGTTGATTTTGGTGGCAGCACTCCGGCATTATCAATTGAAGAATTATTTATGAAACACCTTCGTCCCGGCGATATTTTTACCCATTGTTTTGGCCAGCTGGCTACAAGAGAATTTATTGTAGATACCACCACCAAAAAAGTTAAGCCGTTTGTTTATGATGCAAGAAAGCGTGGGATTTTTTTCGATGTAGGTTATGGAGGAATCAGCTTCGCTTACTCACAGGCTATTCCTGCAGTTAAGGAAGGCTTTTATCCCAACTCCATCAGCACTGATATTCATATTGGCAGTATGAATAATGCCATGAAGGATATGCTTACTACCATGTCTAAATTTCTTGCTATGGGTATGGATTTGAAATCGGTGATTACAGCGAGTACCTGGAATCCTGCGCGGGAAATCAAACGGGAAGAATTAGGAAATCTGTCTGTAGGCTCGGAAGCCGATGTAACTGTATTAAATATCCGTGAAGGAAAATTCGGACTCTTTGATTATACCGGCTATAAACTCCCTGCCAGTAAAAGACTTGAATGTGAATTAACTGTCAGGGCCGGAAAGATCGTTTATGATTTCAACGGGATCGCCGATCCTGTTGTAGTACCCCGCAGGGCAGCTGGTGGCGATTCTACGAGACTAGGAAGGAGAGACCCATAATTAATGATTAATTATTAATGATTAACTGAAAATTGAACAATTATTAATGATTAATTATTAATGATTAACGGACAGTAGTTGCTAATTCAGGAAGCCTTACAGATAAATATAAATAAAAATAACCTGTTAATCGTTAACCTTACCCGTTAATAATTAATCACTAATAATTAATCATTGAAATGAAACATCACTGTTTATTCTTACTAGTCTTGGTAATTAGTTTAACCCAACTAAAGGCTCAGTCCATTTCCAAAGAAGAGCTGATATTTTTAACTTCAGAATGGAAGGGTGAACGCTTTGCCGATGGCCGTCCCAAAATTCCGGATGCCCTTATCAACCGGGCTAAAAATATAGGTATTGAAGAAGCCTGGCAAATTCTGGGAAACGAAGGTTATAATAACCAGTTCGAACGCAATTGGAAAATGGTACATGATGATGTTCCCGTGGTTGGAAGAGCCGTGACTGCATCCTTTATGCCTACCAGACCAGACATTGAAAAAAATATTAAAGACCGGGGTAAGAAGCAGGGGCGTATCGGCAATACCAATGCCTGGCCAATTGACGTACTTACTAAAGGTGATGTATATGTAGCAGATTGTTTTGGTAAGATTGAAGCGGGGACTCTTATTGGTGATAATCTTGGTAATTCCATCTTTGCCAAAACCGGAAACGGGGTAATATTCGATGGCGCGGCACGTGACCTTTCCGGACTGGCAGAAATTAAAGGTTTCAACGCGTTTGTTCGCGATTTCGATCCTTCTTTTTTAAAAGAAGTGGTGTTGATGGGATTGAATACACCTATCCGCATCGGTAGGGCCATCGTGCTTCCTGGTGACCTGGTGATTTCAGAAAAAGAAGGCGTATTATTCATTCCGGCGCATATGGCAGAAAAGGTAATTGCTACCGCTGAATTTATCGGGTTAAAGGATCAATTTGGTCATGCCATGTTGAAGTCAGGGAAATATACACCTGGTCAGATTGATAATGAATGGCCTGCTGCTATCAGGGAAGATTTCTTAAAATGGCTGGGTGAACATCCTGGTGAAATGAAAATGACAAGAGAGCAACTGGATAATTTTATGAATAAGAGAACATGGTAAGATGCCTTCGTAAAAAAGATAGGTGAACCACGGAGACACAAAGGCACGGAGAAACACAAAGGATTTGAAAAAATAATTTGAATTTTGCCGTGTTCCTCCGTGCTTTAGTGCCTCCGTGATTCCAAATGATTCAGCGGCTGCTCTTCAACTACACAGATATTCAAATAACCAAACATGCAATGATCACCAAAACCAGATTCAACAAAAGGCTTCATTACTTTCTTGCCATCATCATACCTTTCGCTGTTATTGGCTTCACGGTTATAAAGGATCCCATATATCCGCCTGCTGTAAATACTAAAAACGGCGGATTATTTCTTCCGGGAAATTTTGAAGCAGTGGTAGTAGTAGATAGTCTGCAGGGCCGTGCAAGGCATATTGCTGTTAATAGTAACGGCGATGTATACGTTAAATTAAGATTCCCTGATTCAATTGGTGGCAATGTTGCCCTGCGTGATACTAATAGAGATGGCAGAGCCGACATCATTGAAAAGTTCGACGATTACGATGATAAAGGCAGTTACGGTACCGCCATGCGTATCTATAAAGGATACCTTTATTTCAGCTCTGAATTAAATGTTTTCCGCCAAAAGTTATCTCCCGGACAATTAGTTCCTGAAGGACCCATCGAGTTGATTGTTAAAGATGATAATCCGCGCGGGCGCGCGGAACATGATTCGAAACCGATAACCTTCGATAACACGGGACATATATACGTACCTTATGGCGCGCCTTCTAACGCCTGCCAGGAAAGAAACAGGTTTCCCGGTTCACCTGGGTTGCAGAACTGTCCATTACTGGAAGATTATGGCGGCATCTGGCAATTCGACGCAGAAAAACAGAACCAGACCCGAAAAGACGGTGTAAAATTCGCAACCGGTTTAAGGAGCATCGTAGCAATGGACTGGAATAACGCCGATAAAACATTGTATTGTGTGATGCATGGAAGGGATGACCTTCGTTTGTTATGGCCTGATCTGTTTACACCATGGCAGAGCGCCTTATTACCCGCAGAAGAATTTTTGAGAATAAAACAAGGTACCGATGCCGGTTGGCCATATTATTTCTATGACCAGATGAAAAAGAAAAAAGTATTAAACCCTGAATACGGCGGTGATGGAGTGAAAACAGCTGACGGAGATAAGTATGCGCAACCATTAATAGGTTTCCCTGCACACTGGGCGCCAAATGATCTGTTCTTTTATACCGGTAAGCAGTTTCCTGCGCGTTATAAAAATGGTGCTTTCATTGCTTTTCATGGCTCTACTAACCGTGGCCCTTACCCGCAGTCGGGCTATTTCATTGGCTTCGTCCCTTATAAAAGGGGAGCACTCACCGGACCGGTGGAAATTTTTGCTGATGGCTTCGCGGAGGTAGAACCCTTATTGAATGTTAGTGATGCTGTTTACAGGCCAATGGGAATTGCCATGGGCCCCGACGGTTCTTTGTATATCAGTGAAACGGAGCATGGCAAGATATGGAGAATAAGATATAAAGGCGACAAGACAAAATTCGGTGCTGCTCAACTAGCGGCTATGGATAAACGTAAGTTGTTGCCTCATATAAAAACACCGGATTCACTAAAAGACAACCTTGTTTCAGGTATGGTGGAAGGTGGTGCAAAGGTTTACGGTACATATTGTATTTCATGTCACCAGCCAAATGGAAAAGGTGATGGTAACAGGTTTCCACCGCTTGACAGCTCTGAATGGGTGATCGGTGGTAGAGGAGGCAGAGGATGGGGGAGTGAAAAACTCATTACCACGGTGCTAAAAGGTCTTGAAGGACCAATTACTGTTAAGGGTATGCCCTATAATAATGCTATGCCATCTCATAGTTTTTTGACTGATGAACAAGTCTCGCAGGTTCTTACTTACGTAAGAGATAATTTTGGAAATAAAGCACCGGCTGTTTCATTGGCAGAGGTGGCTGATGTAAGAAAAAGAATAGGTGCAACTATTACTGAGCCTACGAAGACGCAGTAGTGAAAAATGATATCAACAGCTTATAAACCAGGTTTCTTGAAATGATTAATTATTAATGGAAAAATGTCGAATTTATAAATCAATTATTATAAATCAATTATTAGAAATCTCTTATCGTTAATCATTAACCATTAATCATTAACCATTACTTCCACAGCCACTGTTTACATTGAAGCCTTCATCAGCTCCTCTTTAATCCTCGCCGCTACAATCTTTTCCTGCCCGGCTTTCATCATCCATGGTGAAACCGTAATGGAATTTTTGCTACCACCATAAGCTTCAATAGAAGGATTGCCTTTGCTCAGGGCTGCTAATAATTCAGTACCTGAAATCTTAACCTTGTTAGTATCCCATGATATCTGAAGAGTTGGCGTATGATTGGCTATCGGCGGTACGGAAACATTTGTTGTAACTCCTGCAACAGTTTTTGAGGCGTTGTTAATTACAGCAACCCTGTCTTCCCATTCTTTCCATTCCTTATCATGATCCTGGTTGATATATTTTTCTAAAGCCACATACATTCCAAGTATCTCTTCTTTATTTACTTTCATTCCCCTGCCAATAGTATTACCGCGGGGTGGTGCACTCAAACGTGCAGCAGCAACGATCTCTTTTTTACCCATAAGCAATCCGGCACTTTGAGGACCGCGCATTGCTTTGCCGCCTGATATGGCAACAAAACTATAACCCATATCATTAAACTTCCAAAGGTTTGATACGGGTGGCACATCCGCCGCTATATCTATAGAGGCAGGGAGGTTATGCTTCTTTGCAAGGGCGAGCCATTCTGCATCTTTTATCTTTCCATCGAGAGCATTACAATTAAGGAAATGCATGGAAGCGGTTTTCTCATTTACAGCCTTATCAACATCTTCTGCGGTTTCCACGTAGACCAGCTTTGCACCACAATTAATAAAGGCATGGTTATAATGGATCTGGTGATTCTTTTGTATAATAACTTCCGACTTCATACCATTCTCTTCCAGATGAGGAAGCTGTTCCACTTTCTTTTCATCCATGCCGGTAAGTATTCCTGCCATCCCTAAGCTGAGTGCCGAGAAAGCACCTGAAGTTACGGTAGCAGCTTCAGCATGAACCATAGCAGCAATTCTTTCACCCACTTTATCCTGCAACTCATCAATCATACAATAGTCTTTAGAACTGTTGTTGATCGTTTCCAGCACATAATCATGCATCAGTGAACCCGTCATAAAAGTAATGGTTCCTCTTGCATTGATAAAAGTGCGTACACCCAGTTCTTTAAAAAGATCGCGCTTGGTGGAAAGAGGCGCCGCCATAACTTCTGACGGAACTATTTTAGAAAGAATCCCTCCAAACAAAGGCAATACAGAAAGGCTTTTAATAATTTCTCTACGTTTCATTATCTTAATTTATTAGTTAGGTATCAGGTATGAGGTATCAGGTATGAGGTAGAGAATAACAAATTTAAAGTCACTACCCGTTAACAATTAACAATTAACCATTAATAATTATTCTTCAGCTCCACAATCATTTCAATCTCCACCGGAATGTTGTTTGGTAAAGAACCTACACCAATAGCAGACCTTGCATGCTTACCGTTCTCGCCAAACACCTGCACCATTAAATCTGAAAAGCCATTCATTACCTGTGAATGGCGTTCGAAGGATGGTATGGCATTTACCAATCCCAGGACTTTAATGATCCTCTTAACTTTATTTAAATCTTTGATTTCGTTTTTTAAAGTTGATAGCAAAGAAATGCCAACAAGTCTTGCAGCTTCCTGTCCCTGTTCTACTGTAAGATCACTGCCTAACTTACCGATAACCTGACCGCCTCCCGCTTTGTCAGGGCCATGACCTGAAAGATATACCATGTTTCCTGTTCTAACTGCTTTAACAAAATTTGCCGTCGGCGGAACGGGTGCTATCAGTTGTATACCAAGATCGGACAGATTCTTTTCAGCATTGGGCTTTGTAGATTGAGCACTAATTATTTCAACATTTTTCAACATAATAAAAAAAGAAAAGATAATCATCATAATTATTTTCATCATCTGTATTTTAATGAAAAAAAGATTTTTAAATGTTAAAAGTGAATTGCTATCAGCCATCTTCTATCAGCTTTATAATAAACTATTTGGTGGTCTCTCCTGGTAGCAGACATCTGATAGCAATTTCTTAATCAATTTATAATAAAGAATATCATTCAATATAACAAGAACGAATATATTATACCCTAGTTTATAATACCTGGCTATTTATATAATCAACTACAAGCAACGTTATATTGATCTTTTATTTCTGCCGAAAAAATTGAATTATGAAATAAATTTTGACATAACTATAAAATTAATCTATTTTTAAGGATAATCACGAACCTGTTCCACCCACTTATCCAATCAGGTTCTTTAATATATTTAAGGTAAAATTTAATTGAATTTAAGGATAAATCTAATAGAGAACTGCTTGCAGGGGACAACACAATTTATTTAATAGCTTTCAAGATTAAAACTTAATTTAAAATTGTTCCAGAATAATTCTCCAGCGATTAAATGGTTATAAGTTAAGGTCTTTGAGAAACCAACTTTGCAATAATTATTAAATAATAAACAATTTATAATGAAAAAAACTCCCTAACAAAATGCGTAAACAAAAAATGTAGGACAATACTATATCTATAAACGCTCATTGAAAACTGCTGAAAGCTTATAGCTGACCGCTCAACCAAAACAACTTAAATTATACTTATGAACTTGAATCAACCTAACCTTCCAAAAAAAATGCTTATGAAGGAAAGCTACTTCGAGAAGAAACAGTCATTGAATACATTACAACTACTTTTTAAGTCAATTTTTAATATGGCATCATTAAAGCTGGTTAATTTAAAGTTTGTTTTTGTAATGATATTGCTGGCTTGTACCCAGGTTATTTTCGCTGATCCTTCTCATCACCTATTCGACAAAATTGTTAGCGGACAGGTATCAAATGCTGCCGGTGAAAATTTATCCGGCGTTAGTATTATTGTTAAAGGATCTAATACCGGTACCAGTTCTGATGGGTCTGGCAGATACCGCATCAGTACACCTGAGACAGGCACGCTGGTTTTTACATTTATAGGTTATGAAACCCGCGAGGTTGCTGTAAATAACCAGGCAGTGATCAACGTTAAATTAGATCCTTCCGCTACAAATTTAACTGATGTGGTAGTTACTGCATTCGGTATTTCGAAGGAAAAGAAAGCGCTGGTTTATTCCGTTAGTACTGTAAAGGGATCTGAATTTACAGAAGCTCGTGAAACCAATGTCGCTAATGCCTTAACAGGTAAGATCGCCGGCGTTGATGCCACACAGGTAGCCTCCGGACCAGGTGGTTCAAGCCGTGTGGTTATCAGGGGCAATGGTTCGTTTAACAGTAACCAGCAACCGCTTTATGTTGTTAATGGTTTACCTATCAACTCAGGTAACAGTGGTGCGGCCACAAATACTACAGGACTGAATATTGACCGGGGTGATGGAATCTCAAGCATCAACCCTGATGATATCGAGAGCATTACTGTTCTTAAAAGTGGCGCCGCCGCTGCGTTGTATGGCAGCCAGGCTGCTAATGGCGTAATATTGATCACTACCAAAAGTGGTAAAACAGGTCAGGGTGTAGGTGTTGAACTGAGCTCTAATCTTGTTATGGGTACACCTTCTTCTTATCCAAACTTTCAAACAACATACGGCTCGGGTAATGATGGGGTAAAACCGGCAACACAGGCCGCAGCGCTTAGTGCAGGCCGTTTGTCCTACGGTGCTAAAGCGGACGGTTCACAGGTCATACAATTTGACGGCGTAATGAGGCCTTATTCTATAGTTGGTGTAAAAAAGAATGTTAATGATTTTTACCGGCCAAGCAAAGACTGGACGAACACAGTAGCACTTTCCGGCGGAAGCAAACAACTGAATTTCAGGCTTTCAGTCTCCGATTTGAAATCAGACGCACAAACACCTAATTCCACCTTTGAAAGAAAAACTTCTCTTTTGAGTGTACGGTCAAGTTTAGGTAAAAACGATTTTATCACCTTGGAATCTACTGTACAATATAACCTGGAAACCGGTATTAACCGTCCGGGGGTGGGTTATGCTGAATTAAATTCAAGCTGGGCAACGTATCTTATAGGTAGTACTGTTAGCATCAAAAGCCTTTATCCCGGGTATGATGCCAATGGAAATGAAATTCAATGGAACCCGGTACCAGCCGCGCCAAACCCATATTTTGTTGTTAACAAAACAGGTAACAACGATGATAAAAGGCGTATCATCGGATCAGCTAGCGCTACTATCAAGTTATTGAATAATCTTTCATTGAAAGGCCTGGTAGGACAGGATTATGCAACCACTAACTATTCGAGCTATGTGCCAATAGGATCCGCGTTTACTCCTAAAGGTTATTTGAACACAAGTCAGGCTCAAAGCTCAAGAACCAATTTAACTGCGATCCTTAATTATAATACAGATTTTCTTAATAATTTTTCTGTAAATGTTTATGCGGGCGCCAACCAGGAAAGGCTTTTCGATTTTGGCTCCAGTATAGGTGGTATTGACTTTATTATTCCCAATTTCATAAGTTATACAAACCTAGCTACTTTAAATTCTCCTGCCCGGGGTGAAACCCGCTCAGGTACTAATTCTATTTTCGGAAATGTAGATTTGAGTTACAAAGGAATTGCTTATTTGACTGTAACTGGCCGGCAAGACTGGTTTTCAACACTGAATAGAGGAAACAATTCTATATTCTATCCATCAATAGGGGCAGGCCTGGTGTTGTCTGATGCAATCAAAATGCCAACAGCTATTTCCTTTTTAAAACTTCGCGGCTCATGGGCCCAGGTAGGTAGTTCTACTGTAGGAGCCGGAAGCATCAACCGCATATACACTTTTACAGCAGGTGGGTTTAATGGAATACCGGTTCAGCTGGCACCAGCTAATTTGCAGAATCCGAATATCCGTCCACTCACTGTAACAACATCCGAAGGTGGTTTTGAAATGCAGTTTCTTCAGAATAAGTTTGGCATAGACGCTACATACTACAGCCGTGTTACGACTAATGATATCCTGCAGCCTGCTATCTCGCAAGCCTCCGGCTTCAATCCGGGAAATCAAAACGTAGGTAAGATAACCAATAAGGGTATTGAGCTGTTGCTTACTGCTTCTATTATAAAAGGAGCAAATTTCAGCTGGAGCGCCAGTTATAATATCGGTTACAACCAAAGCAAAATTGTTGAACTGGCCCCAGGCATTACTAACCTTACAATCGGAACAGGAATTTCTTCAGCGGTTAGTATCGTTAATGCGGTAGGACTGCCTTACGGATCCGTTTTGGGATGGAGAATGAAAAAGACTGCTGACGGAACGCAGGTTTACAATAAAACAAGCGGTTACGAGGACAGGTATCAAGATTATTTAGGTGTGGCCAATCCACCCTATATTATGGGCCTGACAAATACTTTCCGGTATAAGAACTTTTCACTGAATGTATTGCTCGATGCTAAGTTCGGTGCCGTTGCCTTCAATAATATGTGGGTGTATGCCTCCCGCTTTGGTTTAACCAAAAGTACCCTGCCTGGAAGGGAAACCGGTGTACAGCTGGATGGCGTAGATCAAACGGGTGCTAAGTTCAGCAAATTATGGCCAGTTGTTGACCTGGATACTTATTACAATAACAGGGGAGCGAACTATTCTGAAACTGAAACATTCAATACGGATTTTGTAAAGCTTCGTAGTATGATCTTAAGCTACACCATTCCAACAAAAAAACTAACGTTCGTGAAAATTCAATCTATTAATATTGGATTTGTAGCCCGTAACCTTGCTATCCTTTACCGGGATAAAATAGTAAAAGATGCCGGCCTTGATCCGGAAATGGAACAAACAGTTTCTAACGCTACCGGAACAGCTGGTGCCGGTGAACCAAGAACCAGAACAATGGGCATTAACCTGAATATTAAATTTTAATAATTTATCCTGATCAATATGAGAAAGAATTTTTTTATAATCATCGTATTTTTAGCAACAGGCTTTTCTATTTTAATATCCTGTAATAAAAATAGCCTTACAGATTTAAACACACCTTTGAACTCGGTTTCCTATGCTATACCGGCGAATCTCTTTACTAATGCGTTGCTGAATACTCCAAGAGATAATTATTCTGTTCTTGCAGAGGGTATGCAATATTTTTCCACTTACAAAGAAGTGCCGGCAATAGGAGATAAATTTTATAGTTTCAATGGTACCGATGCTGATTTTGGAACTTATACCGGGCGGTTGAATACATTGTACCAATTGAATGCAGCTATCCAGGATCCTTCGATGGTAAACCAACGTGCTATGGTTAGGATACTGCGGGTATACACCTATCACCAGCTTACTGATGTCGCAGGGGATATTCCATATTCAGATGCATTGAAAGGTGAAAGCGGAACCTTATCACCTAAGTATGATACCCAAAGAGATATTTATCTTAATATGTTTAAAGAACTGGACGAATCCGCCACTGCCCTCGATCCTTCCAAAACATATTTCGGGGCAGCCGACCTGTACTATAAAGGCGATGTTACAAAATGGAAAAAGTTTGCTTACACCCTTATGCTGCGGCTTGGCATGCGCTTATCAAAAGTAGAACCCGCGCTGGCCCAAACCTGGGTGCAGAAGGCCATAGCCGGCGGCGTAATGACTTTAGATGCCGACATGGCAAAGATCTCTTACGCAAATGTTACTAATGGAATGAACCCGAAAGTGCGTAGTTGGCTAAACGGCAATTATTTAAATCCGCAGGACCCGGACAATGTTGAAGGTGGTAAGTATGCCGCAACATTTATTAATAAACTCAAAAGCACTAACGATCCCCGGCTACCTGTTATTTCGGTAGTTTGGGTTAAGCCTGCAGGTTCCACTACCTACGTGGCAGATAATACACTGGCTCTTCAAAAAGGTATGATAAGCGGAAGTCTTAACACCAAGCCGCTCGATTTCGACACTTATTCGGAGCCATCTCCACTGCTTTTGAATCTGGCATCGCCAATCATTATTATGGGGCCGGCAGAAGCTTACCTGTTGCTGGCGGAAGCCGCACTCAGGGGCTGGTATACGGGTAGCACTGCAAAAGCTGCTTATGAAAGTGGAGTAAGGGCCGGAATGACGCAGTGGGCGCAATGGCCTTCCGTACCACCCAGCTCAGGTGTTATTCCTGCAGCTCAGATAGAAGCCTATATCGCAGCCAATCCGTACATGGCCGCAGGAACATTTGAGCAGCAATTACAGCAGATATCAGAGCAAAAATGGATATCTTTATTCGGTGACGATTATGAAGTATTTGCAAACTGGAGACGTACAGGGTATCCGGTACTGGCGCCTGTAAATTATCCCGGTAATGTAACAGGTGGTAAAATGTTCAGGCGTTTTTCCATACCTGTTGCAGAAAATTTATTAAACAAGGCTAATTACCTGGAAGCATTAAAAAGACAGGGTTTCTCTGAATCTACAGGTGATAATCTATTAACAAGGGTTTGGTGGGATAAACCTTGATAATTATTAATGGTTAATGATTAATGGTTAACGGTTAGTGGTTAATTGTTAATGGTAATTGTTAACGGTTAGTGGATGTGGGGTATGTTGGTTTTACCTCATACCTGATACCTGATACCTCATACCTGATACCTGATACCTAATTTGATAACTTTATAAATTAATACAATGAAACGTAGAGATATAATTAAATACCTTTCGGCTGCGCCGTTGACGGGAGGAATTTTAGGTGCTATTCTGCCTGGAACGGCAAAGGCAGCACCTGCACCGCCCAAAGAAAAGCGTGACCTGATTAAAGAATTGGGTTTACGTACTTTCATTAATGCGGCCGGCACCTATACTACAATGACAGCCTCGTTAATGCATGAAGAAGTTCTCGACGCAATTAACAGCTCTGCGAAGGAGTTTATAATGCTGGATGAAGTCCATGACAAAGTAGGGGAAAGAATTGCAGCTTTGTGTAAGTGCGAATCTGCAATGGTTACCAGCGGTTGCTGGTCGGCGTTAGTACTGGGCACTGCCGGTGTGCTTACCGGTATGGATGAAAAGAAAATAGCCATGTTGCCTAATGTGGAAGGGCTGGAAAAGAACGAAGTGATTGTACAAAAAGGGCACAACCATGATTATATTCACGCGCTTACCAATACAGGTATAAAACCTGTAGAAGTAGAATCTGCTGAAGATCTCCAAAAAGCAATAGGCCCAAAAACCGCTTTGATGTATTTTTTAAACGAAAGTGCACCGCATGGAAAAATTATGCATGAAGAATGGATAGCTGTAGCTAAAAGAAATAATATTCCAACTATTATAGATATTGCTGCCGATGTTCCTCCCGTTGAAAATCTGTGGAAGTATACCCAGATAGGTTTTGACCTGGTTTGCGTTTCAGGGGGTAAAGCCATAAGAGGTCCGCAAAGTGCCGGACTGCTTCTCGGAAAGAAAGAGCACATTGCATCTTCCCGGCTTAATGGTCCGCCTCGTGGGGGCAATATTGGCAGGGGAATGAAGGTTAATAAAGAAGAGATGCTCGGTATGTATGCTGCCCTTGATAAATTTGTTCACCTGGATCATGAAAAAGAATGGAAGATGTGGGAGGATCGTATAGCTATTATAGAAAATGCTGCTAAAAAAGTAAAAGGTGTTACTACTGAAGTAATAGTACCACCTATTGCAAATCATACTCCCGCTTTAAAAATTTCCTGGGATGTTAACCAGGTAAAAATTTCCAGAAAAGACCTGCAGGATAATTTACGTAAAGGCACTCCCTCCATTGAAGTAATGGGAAGCGAGGATAATATTATTAACATTACCGTCTTCATGCTCAAACCCGGCCAGGAAAAAATTGTAGCAGGCAGGATTAATGAAGAATTGATGAAGGCCTCGGCCTAATTATTAATGGTTAATTATTAATGATTAACGGGAAGTTTCCTATATTTTTAGTTCATCTATTACCTTACCACTAACTGTTAATAATTAAACATTAATTATTAACAGTTAGCATCCTGTATGTTGAGTTCATCTATAACCTTCAACCACTATCCTTTAACAATTAATAATTAACCATTAACCATTAACCCATGTCGAAATTGTTTTCGCTGATTCTCTCTCTTTTTATAATTACTAGTTTAAATAACCTCACTGCACAGGAATACTCAATCGTAATCAAAGGCGGGCACCTCATTGATCCAAAAAATAAAATTGATGAGGTTATGGACATTGCCGTTAGTAATGGTAAAGTAGCTAAAATTGACAAGAACATTGACGGTAAGCTGGGCAAACAGGTGGTGAATGCGCAAGGCATGTATGTTACACCCGGACTGATAGACATGCACGCACATGTTTTCGCAGGTACTGAACCCGATCATTACCTCAGCAATGGAACAGTTGCTTTGCCACCTGACGGATTTACTTTTCGCGTGGGTGTTACCACCGTAGTAGATTGCGGCGGTGCCGGCTGGAAGTCCTTTGCAACCTTCAAGAAAAACATCATAGACAATTCTGCTACAAGAGTATTATCTTTTCTCAATATCGTAGGCGAAGGAATGAGAGGCGGCGCATACGAGCAGGACACTATGGACATGGATCCGAAAATGGCGGCAAGTATTGCTTTAAGTAACCGCCAATATATTGTCGGATTTAAAGTGGCTCATTATGAAGGGGCACAATGGACCCCTGTTGACAGGGCGGTTGAAGCAGGAATGCGTGCAAGCATCCCCGTTATAGTAGATTTCGGTGGTGATGATACACATCCGCCGCTATCAATAGAAGAGCTTTTCTTCAAACATCTTCGTCCGGGAGATATTTACACACATACATTTACCGAGTTGCCAAGAAGAGATCCGATTGTGGATTTTAAAACCCGCATATTGAAACCGTTTGTTTTTGAAGCCCGGAAAAAAGGGATCATCTTTGATGTTGGCTATGGCGGCGGCAGCTTCGATTACCGTCAGGCCCTGCCTGCTGTTAAGGCCGGCTTTTTTCCCACTACCATGAGTACCGATCTGCATACTGGCAGTATGAATGCTGCCATGAAAGATATGCTGCATGTAATGTCAACCTTTGTAGCTATGGGCATGAGCATTCCGGAAGTTATTAAAGCCAGCACCTGGGCTCCTGCACAGGCTATCAGGCGCGAGGAGCTAGGTCAGCTTTCAGTTGGAGCAGTTGCCGATATTGCCATCCTTAATATGCGTAAGGGTGATTTTGGCTTTTGGGACAGGGCAGGTTACAACCTGAAAGCCAAACAGAAGTTTGAATGTGAAATGACTATAAAAGGTGGAGCAATAGTGTATGATCTTAATGGTATTGCTAATCCGGTAGTGGTTGTGAAATAAGTATGAGGTATGAGGTATCAGCTATCAAATTGGAATTACAAGGTATCGTATAATGTTGCTTGAAAGCCCAAAGGGCTGACATGATTATAGAAAATGATAAATAACAAAACGCAAACCCTGAAAGGGTGACATGATTTGTAGTTGTTCTAATGACCATAATTATTATCTTCAGGTTTCTTTGGCTTTAAGCTGACAGCTGATAGCTGACAGCTGATAGCCTTTACTAGCTAAACAAATACTACGTGGAAAAAACACTTGCCCGATCCCGTTGGTACCGCCTGATACCGATTGCATTTATTACATACAGCCTGGCTTATCTCGACCGTGCAAACTTCGGATTTGGTGCAGCTAGTGGAATGGCGGCAGACCTGCATATTACCAAAACCATGTCATCCCTGCTGGGATCACTTTTTTTTCTCGGCTATTTTTTCTTCCAGGTTCCGGGTGCACATTATGCTGCTAATAAAAGCGCTAAGAAATTAATATTTTGGTCATTGATATCATGGGGATTTCTTGCTACTGCAACAGGACTGGTAAATAATTTTTATTTGCTGGTTGTAATAAGGTTTATGCTGGGTGTTGTAGAAAGCGCGGTAATGCCTGCAATGCTTTTATTTCTAAGCAGGTGGTTTACAAAAACAGAGCGGTCCCGCGCTAACACTTTTTTAATCTTAGGTAACCCGGTGACCATACTCTGGATGTCTATCCTGTCAGGTTATTTAATAAAAGCTGTAGGCTGGAGATGGATGTTTATCCTGGAAGGGTTGCCTGCAGTTGTATGGGCTTTCTTTTGGTGGTGGCTGGTTGATGATAAACCTAAAGATGCAAAGTGGTTAACAGAACAGGAAAAGCAAGACGTGGAAGACCAATTGCTGCTGGAGCAGCAAGGCATTAAACCTGTAAAAAATTACCTGGAAGCCTTCGCTTCTAAAACTGTACTATTATTATGCCTTCAATATGCATTGTGGAGCATAGGGGTATATGGATTCGTGTTATGGCTTCCTTCAATTATTAAGTCAGCACCCAATATGAATATTGTAGAAACCGGCTGGCTTTCAGCGGTTCCTTATGTACTGGCCATTATAGGCATGTTAACGGCATCTTATTTATCAGACAAAACGTTGAACAGGAAAGATTTCGTGTGGCCCTTCCTGTTAGTGGGTGCTATAGCTTTTTATGGCTCCTACTTAATTGGTACCGGTAATTTCTGGCTTTCATTTGTGTTGCTGATTATTGCCGGTGGAGCTATGTATGCACCCTATGGACCTTTTTTTGCTATCATCCCAGAAATCCTGCCAAGAAATGTTGCCGGTGGTGCTATGGCATTGATCAATAGCCTGGGCGCTTTGGGATCGTTTGTCGGTTCATTTGTTGTTGGCTATTTGAATGATTCTACAGGTGGCTTTGAAGCATCTTATATTTTTATGGCGGGTTCACTTTTTTTATCAGCAATTCTTACAATGGTTGCTGTTAAGGGTAGGCCAGGTAAGCTTTAGCAATTAAAATAGTTGCTGATCGGTAAGACTATAAATTAGGATGAGCACTTTATGTATCTTTAAGATCAAAGTGTAGTATCGTATTCATAATAAAACAAATTGTTCAACACATGCAAACAGAAAGAAGATCGGTTTTAAAAAAACTGGCTGCCTCTATCGGAGGGATTATGGGCCTCGGTTTAGTTGCAAATGCAAAGTCAAATAATACCCTGGAAAAAAAAGCAGCTAATATAACAAACTTCCAGGATGTGCCCTTATTTTCCGGGTCTACAAAACTTGGTAACATGGTTTTCATTGCAGGCAAAGGTGCCCATACTGAACCGTTTGAAATCAAAGCCCATACAGAGATCGTACTTAAAGAACTGGAGAAAGAATTGATAAAAGCAGAATCTTCAATGGAAAAAGTATTAAAGGTAACGGTGTTCCTTAATGACATTGCAGATTATGCAGGAATGAATGAAGTGTACAAGGGAAGATTTGGCAAAAAACCTCCGGTTCGTACGACCATTGCTGTAGCAAAAGGCGGAGTGCCTGGAAATTCGCTCGTTGAAATGGATTGCATCGCTTATGTTTAAACGTTAGATCTTAATCAAACCTATAAGGTTTTAAAAACCTTATAAGTTTACACGCGGGGTATTACAAACGCATTAATGCCCAAACTTAAACTCAATAAACATCTTAACAACAAATCAGCAATCCTACTTGTGTTAAGCTAACTATAAAGTCGCGTTCTGCTATAAGCCGTCAGCTATCAGCAGTCAGCAGATCAATGTGTATTAAGTTTCCTCCTGATAGCTGATAGCTGACGGCTGAAAGCAAATTAACAATCATTTCATGGTGAACTTAACACTACAAATTTTATATAGAATTAACCGGTAAATTTGCATCACAAAAGCAATATACCTGATGAAATATATTTTTTCCGTTGTATTCTTATTAATGATTTTTTTAATAACGCGCGCTCAAAAACTTGCCGGAGAGGGTAAAATCTCAGGAAAAGTAACCGACTCGGCTACAAAAAAAAGTGTAGACTACGCCACTATCAGTGTTTACCAGCTTAATGGAACAAAACCTGTAAACGGATCTACTTCTAATCAAAAAGGCGCCTTCCTGATAAATAACCTCTCTGCCGGTACTTACAGAGTGGTAGTTGAATTTATCGGTTACCGGTCAAAAACTATAAACAATATAATAGTAGACAGCAAGAATCTAAACCGTAATCTCGGGGATATTTCAATCGCGGCAACTTCACAAACCCTGCAATCAGTGGTAGTAACAGGAAAAACGGGGTTGATTGAAAACAAGATTGATAAAATGATTTATAATGTTGAAAAAGACATTACAAGTCAGGGTGGTGTAGCCACCGATGTATTAAAAAAGGTGCCGCAGGTTTCTGTGGATGTTGATGGTAATGTTGAACTGCAGGGAAATGCTAATGTACGTTTTTTGATAGATGGGAAGCCCTCAACGGTTTTCGGCAATAACCTTGCAGACGCATTACAATCATTGCCAGCGAGCCAGATCAAAAGTATTGAAGTTATAACCAGTCCGGGAGCAAAATACGATGCCGAAGGCACCGGTGGCATCATTAATATTATTTTAAAGAAAACCACCATCCAGGGTATCAACGGAAGTATCAACCTGTCTGGCGGAAGCCGCCTTCAAAACGGCTCTGTAAACCTCAATGCCCGCAAAGGAAAATTCGGGCTGCACAGTTTCATTACAGGCAATGGTCAGCTAAAATCTAAAACCATCAATGATCTGAACCGCACTACCATTGACACTTTCAGCAAAACAAATGCTACATTGTTACAATACGGAATTAGTGACTTTACACGGGAAGGTTATGAAGCCGGATTAGGGTTTGACTGGGATTTGACAAAGAAAGACAATCTCAGCGGAAATATCGGCTATGATCATTTTGGTAATAAAAGTAATGGATATGCTAAACAGCAGCAGACTATCAGCGATTTTGGCTCGAATAGCTATCAATCTGATATTAATAGTACCAGAAACACACACCGAAATACTCATAATGGTTCTACAGACTGGGATCTTAATTATAAAAAAAAATTCAATGAAGACCAGGAACTGACGATTGAATACAGCTCCAGCACCAGCAGAAATTATAACGATTATAACCAGCACCAGTTTTTTACGGCAAATGATTCCATTTTTTCAGGATTGAACTCAGTTAATCACGGTAAGGAGCTTGAAAGGGATATTCAGGTGGATTATACACAACCGGTTTCCGAAAAGGTAAATCTGGAACTAGGTGGCAGAGCAGTGCGCAGATCTTTTAACAGCAAGTCGGATGTGTATTCTCTTAATCCTGTTTCTAATGTATATGCTTACGATTTCCGGCAGTCCAACGCATTAAAATATAGCAGGGATGTATATGCGCTGTATGCATCCGTTTCTTTCCCGGTCTTTAATTTTTTAGACATCAAGACAGGGGGAAGGTTCGAACATACTTCAACTAATGCAGATTACTCTAATGCAGGTAAGGTAAATATTCCCGGTTATAATTCATTTGTCCCTTCTTTGTTTATTTCGCACAAGCTGGACGAGAGGCAGGTTGTTAAATTAAGCTATAGCAGAAGAATTCAAAGGCCGGGTTACAGGGACTTAAATCCTTTTGTAAATGCAATAGATCCCAAAAATATTTCTACCGGCAATCCTGATTTAAAACCTGAAATAAGTGATAACATAGAAGCAGGTTACAGTACCTCATTTGAGAATGGCGGGTCAGCAAATGTATCTGTATTTTACAGAAGGAACAACCAGGATATTCAACCTTATATTGTGTATTATCCCGAGTTCCTCGTTGGAGATTCTATATATAAGAATGTATCTGTAAGCACGTCTGAAAATATCGGTCTTGAAAAGAATGTAGGTATAAGTCTTTATGGATCGCTTCCGGTAACATCCAAGCTGAACCTTAGAAGCAATATATCTGCCTTTCACCGCGATATAATCAATAGGTTTGTTACAGGCGACATAACTACCAGCTTTAACTACCGTCTGAATCTAAATGCTACCTACCAGGTAACACATAATTTTACCGCGGAATTTTTTGGAAATTTCAGCTCAGCGCATAATGAAGTTCAGGGTAAGATGCCCTCCTTCACCACTTATAATTTTGCATTCCGGAAAATGGTTTTTAAAAAGAAAGGAAGCATAGGGTTTACAACTACCAATCCTTTTAATAAATACGTTAACCAGTTAATGGAACTTCGGGGACCAAACTTTACGCTTACCAGTCTGAAGCGTGTTCCCTTCCGCTCATTTGGAATAAGCTTCCTGTATAAATTTGGAAAACTTGAGTTTAAAAAAACTGAGGAAGATACCAAAGAATTTAGTGCGCCTGAAAATTAGTGCAGGATTTACCGGATTGAAGAATTATTTACGGAATTTTGAAGCAGGATTTACCGGATGGAAGAATTATTTACAGAATTTTGTGGTTGGTTGAAGCAGGAATTACCGAATTAATAAATGAGTAAGTATAGCAAACACTTAGCACTTAACCGGCAAAATTTTGGAAATTATTTTACATCCTGTAAATCCTGCTTCAGACAATTCTATAGAAGCCTGACCTATTTCCAACAGTATCCCTAATTTCTTAACCGGTTAATAAAAAAGGTTTAATAACGCATGTATCATGAAAAAAAATAGTTGGGTTGTTATAGTAGCTTCTGCAATGTTTTCTTTTTACGCGGCAAATGCACAAAGCAGTGCAGCAGATAACATTGTTGTACAAACGCATGCTGGCAAGGTTCAGGGAAAGTCTGTTAATGGGATTTCCATTTTTAAAAATATTCCATTTGCTGCTGCACCTGTTGGCAATCTTCGCTTTGCTGCTCCTGTAAAGCCGGTGCCGTGGGAAGGTACCAGGGATGCAATTACATCAGGCCCTACCCCGCCTTTTCCAACTTCTAAAGAAGGGGATATTGATAATAAACCCGTGTTTGGAAATAACTGGGTAAAAGGTGATAACTTCCTTACAACCAACGTGTGGACACCAGATACAAAAGGCAATCGCCTCCCGGTTATGGTATATATATATGGTGGAGCATTTGTTTTAGGTGCAAGCGATGTACCCTTATTTGACGGAACTAATTTCGCAAAAAAGGGGGTTGTGATGGTCTCCTTTAACTATCGCCTCGGCATCGAAGGATTTTTAAAGATAAATGGTGTTCCCTCTAACATCGGCATACGTGATCAGATTGCAGCGCTTAAATGGGTGCAGGATAATATAACAGCCTTTGGTGGTAACCCTGACAATGTTACTATTTTTGGTGAATCAGCAGGTGCAATACAGGGCTGTAGAATTCTAATTAAAAAAAAAGTAGTAAGCAATTAGTGATGTGTATAACTTTGTAATTCACTACAACACAAAGTTTTATCAAAATGCCTACTACT
>JAABUN010000599.1_pt1 | contig 90705 bp, 86 predicted proteins | sample 5559311 | NCBI WGS metagenome assembly JAABUN01 (sample SAMN10711877, study PRJNA513370) | rock metagenome | isolation source: Antarctica rocks | place: Antarctica: Victoria Land, Siegfried Peak sud
CCGCCACAATCCCCCAAAACACCCTCGGCCGCCTCCCCGGCTCCCTCACCGGCCCCCACCCCGGCGACTACTTCACCGACACCCGCTGCCACTGCATCGCCCAAAACACAACCACAACCCTCGAATTCGGCCACATCTACCAATGGACCTACTACAACCACCACCTCAACGCCACCTTCGTCCTCAGCACCGAGCAGCCCTTCATCCACCAAAGCGGCTGGTGCAGGGAGTATCCGCCACCGCCGAAGGTGGGGGCCGGGGTGGGTGTGGGTATGGGTATGGGGGCAGAGAAGAACGATACCATGTGTTGGTATTACGAGTGGGTTCTTGATGGCGATTGGCGCTTTGAAGACTACGTTACGTTTAACGGGCAGATGCGCGGGTTGGGCCGGAAGCATGGCGGGCAGGGGTATTTGGAGACGGCGGACGCGTTGGTTGATGGCGATATTTGTCCGGGGTTGTGTGCGGAGTTTGTGCCGTTTGATATGGAGGGGGCGAGGGCGGAGAGGAGGTATGGGAAGGGGAGGCAGGTGGTTTATGTTGATATGGATGATATGTGCGATGGGTGTGCTTAGGGTGTGTGGAATTAATCCTGTTTCTCTCTGAGTGACTATATGCAAACCATGCCGGTACTTTCCGTGGTATCTAAGATTTCACTACCCTTGTAACGCCATGCTAATATGTCAAAGGGTCCCATTGCTTGCGCAGCACACAGCAGGTTATACCATCACTCTCCTCAATCCGTCTGTGCCGCCTAGCACTCTGCTCCCAGTAATCGCACACCGACCCTTCCCACTCTCCCACTTACCCTCTCGGCTCCCTCCTCCTTCATCATTTCCTGTTGCTTCTGGCTTGTCCCCCGCACCGTCGACCTCGACATTATCATCATCGTCGTCCCATCTCTCATCCCCTCCTCCGCCTGCCATGAACGCTATCTGTCTATCATGACTACCGTCGACCCATTTGAAAATGCATGTGTAGCAGAAGACAAAGCCCGTTTGGGCTGCTGTGGCCGTTTGGATGGGATGCATGCAGATAGGGCAGAGAGAGGATGTTGTTGCTGTTGGGGCTGGTACGGTGTGGATGCGCAAACGGCTTGTAGAGGATATCGGAGGGCCTAGTTTTGTAGGCTTGGAGGCGACGGCTGATGGTAGGGGCGATGGAGTTGGAGACTGTGGGGGTGGAGAAGAGAGCGAGACTGTATTGGTTGTTATGGGTGGTGGAGAGACTGAGGTGGAAGATGTCTTTGGATTTGTTGTGGTAGGTGATTTAGGTGACTTGGAAGGTAGTCCGGATATGACTGGAGGGGGCAGGTCAAGACCTTCAGCGGCCTTTTTGGACAATTGACGCGCGAAATCCGAGGCATGCCACCATTCCAAGAACTTGAGAGCGAATATAGATGTCGGTAGAAGGATCTTGAGACTCGAGAGTAAGCGAGGATATATGATGGAGGCAAATACTATGGGGTTTAAAATGCTAGAGGCTTGACCCGGACGAGCACCTGCACCAGGAGTCGCGGCTGACGGAGGTTGTTCTGCGAGTGCGATTGCACGGCGATCCGCCTCACCGATACGGCGGATGCGGGTCCCGATTAACCAGAGGAAAGGCGAAGAATATTTCGAATTGTCGAATAGGTATCCGAGACTAAAGGCGAGGATGGAGAAATAATAAGCAGCATTTATGGAAGGATACACATTCCGAAGAAACCATTTGTAATAGTACAGTATCCTCTGTCGTATAGTGGCATCGTGTGGAAGAGCATCGCGATTGTAATTCGGACCAAGTATTGCTGCTTGTGGCGCGTGGATATCATAGCTCTCATCAAGCTTACGCTTCAAGTAGGGCAAGCCTACCATGATAGCTAGATTCTTCCATATGTCAGAGCTCTGCAGCTGCAATGTTTCTCGCATCAAAGTTGGAGCTCCGAGACGTGCCCGAGGTGCTTCGCCGCCTTTTATATGCAATACTCTTTCACGTTTGAGGCCATAGAAGTTCTCCGTGAAACCCCCGCCATATGTTTTGAGGTAGTGCCGCTCCACAGCAAGCATGAGAAGTGCGTAAATCTCATCGAAAGAATTGAGTAAGCGGAGGAGATATCGAGGATGACGGTGAGTAGCTACAGCTAGGAGGTAGCGAAGGGAAGGTGGAATGAGCGCGGACAGCTGCTGTTCGGAGAGAAGCTCTGGCGGTTGTTAGCCAGCTTCGCTAGAAGGCTCGACTATGGAGGTATACCAAACAGAGAAGGCTTGTGGTCATCGAAGCCGCTCTGGAGGCTTGACATGAACTCCATACTGTACGGCTGTCCACATCCAGGTCCACAGCCACCTGCGGTGTGTTCAGAAGTTGTTGTGCATAAAAGTTGTCCATCGGGCTTCGAGCCGAGAGTGCCGAGGTACCTGGCTTGAAAGAGGCTAGTCCCTTTTAGAACTAGTCCTTTCTAGTCATAAGAACGTTAGAACGCCGATCAGAATACTCCGTCTGAGGGTCACGACACCAATTTCGTTGTCGATGCTTGCGTGATGACTTATCTGTGAATTCTATGACATGTAAGGTTGTCCTATGCAGCAATGACAGGCTTCGAAGTCCTGGGAGCTTTAGCTGCTGCGTCCGCACTCCTCGAGCAAGGGATCATGGTTGTTGGTGCAATATCCACTTTGTATAGCAAGATCCGAGACGTTCCTGAGTCAATTGGGCAACAGTGCGTGCAAATTAAGCAGCTCGTCGACATAGCGAAGCTGATCAAGACGAACCCCGCTCTTCAGACGGACTTGGTCTCTTCCACCCTCGGCAGCTGCATCAACGAAGTAAATGATTTGCTTGCCATCTTCTCGAAGGTGGTTTCCAAGGACAACACATACGGGCCAGTAAAAGTATGGAAAGCAGTAGTCGCAGTCAGCAAGGAGAAAAGGATCCTCGCTCACTTTGCGAAGCTCGAGGAGGGGAAAAGCTCATTGGCGCTGTGTATTGAGACTGTGGATAGGCAAGCTTCGTGTCTGGCGAAGGAGATTGTTGATCTGACAATTTGCAAGCGCTTTGCTCAATACAATCCATCTCGAATTCGTTAGTGTACAGACTGTCGTTAACGGCATATCTCGTGAAATCCCTGCCATCAGGGACAGCATTCGCAAAGTCACCACAGTATTGAGTGCGATTGACGGCATACCTCGCATCGCAGCGGATCTCCATGCTGTTCATGGTACCATTCCCAATATTGCAGACAAGATCACGACGGTTCATGATGAACTGCCAATTGTTTCTGGCAAAGTGGCTGCTATTCATGATGAACTACTGCCACAGATGCAAGATGACATGCAACGCCTCTTGCTTGCCCAGTCCCTCCCAACATCTATTTTTAGACCCGATCCCGTGCACGGTCTTTCGTCTATCCCTTTTGCGAGGAACGCCCTCTTTGTAGGACGGAAAGCTCAGATTAAGGATCTCGATCTAAAGCTTGACAGCCACAAGGGACATACTCGCATTGCTTTAGTTGGTCTGGGTGGTCTCGGTAAGTCGCAAGTGGCACTGGAGTATACATATCGACGCCTTGAAAGAGAACCACAGCTCTCGGTCTTCTGGGTTCACGCAAACACTGCCTCGCGTTTCGAACAAGACTATCAGCAGATTGGTAGACTTGCTAAAATCCCTGGACTTGCAGCCTCAGTTCAAGATCCAAAACAGCTTGTTAAAGACTGGCTAAGTACAGAAGACGCTGGGTCATGGTTACTGGTTGTGGACAGCGCGGATGATACAGATATACTCTTTGGCAGGCGGGAAGCCAATGAGCCGTTCGTGTTGAAAGGCATATCCGAGTTCCTGCCTCAATCATCCAATGGCTCTATCCTATTCACTACTCGAAACAAGAAAGCTGGCGTCAAGTTTGCTACTGCAGCCGGGCTGATCATGTTGCCAAAATTGGATCCTGCAGATGCCAAGGAGCTTCTCAATACACGTTCTGGCGAAAGTATGTCCAATGGTGATCAGGTCTCTGAACTGTTAGGTCTCCTAGAATACCTGCCACTTGCCGTATCTCAAGCTGGATCCTACGTCGCGGAAAACTCGATCTCTGTTTCGGACTACCTCCAGGTACGTGATACCAAGCCCGATAATTGGCATCTTCGTACAGATTTGACTTATAAAGTGTTTTCCCGGGGAATGTGCTAGGCGCCAGATCATATGATGTGGTCTCAGAAAAGGATGACACTGACGAGATGATATCGTTAGATATACAACCACAGCGAAGCCTCACGAGTAGAGCTTCTGGCTGAGGAGTTCACAGACTCAACAAGACACAGTGAAGCACAAAACCCAATCGCGTCAACATACGTTATCTCTTTTGAACAGATTGCCCGATCTAGTCCTATCGCTGCGGACCTGCTATCTTACATGGCCTGTCTCGACAATCGTGCGGTGCCCAAGAACCTCCTACCGTTGCCTATTAGCTTGGTGAAGGCTTCTAATGCTTTGGGCGTGCTCAAAGCATACAGTATGATCATTGCGGACCCAACGGATACATCCTTCTGTATGCATAGGTAGGTGCTTTCACTGCTCAGAATCTTGGGTTTCGTACTCATTCAGAAGTCTGAGACATTATTCGGGGATGCCTAGTCCCTTGTCTAGGAGCCATAAGTCCGTAACGTGATCTTTTGAGAGCGACACTAACAGGGAGAACGACACCAGGTTGGTTCATTTGGCAACGCGAAACTGGCTGAAAATCCATGGCAGATTCAAGGCATGGGCAGAAGTGTCTCTGACAAAGGTGTCTGAAATATTCCCACCAGCTGGTCCTGAAACGCTTGACCTGTGTGACGTTTACTTGCCTCATGCCCAAGCCGTCTATGCCTACGGAAAGTACCTTGACGAAGAAGACTATTCGCAAGCTACTCTAGCTCAAAAGCTCTCGTGGTATTTCAGGTCATGTGGCAGCTACAATACAGCTGTCGCCCTAGCCGAGGAAGCTGTGCGACTACGCAAGGAAGCGGACGAATCGAACAAACCGAATTATCTCCTGGCAGTCGAAAACCTGAACGAAACATTGCACGCGCAATCCGAAGCTGCGAACAATGATTTATACAAACAATTGCTTCCTCGCTGGGAAAAGTGGTTCGTGGGTTGGGAGAAGAATCTAGACCCAGATGACCAGGATATGCAACATCAAATGGCACTTCTATCCCTCAGCAACCTCACAGCCTCATTGCGTGCCGCAGGCGAATGGGAAGCAATAAGAGAAATCCATCAACGCATGCTGAAGCAAAGAGTGACAAAGTATGGACCAGATCATCCCTTCACAAAGACAACAAGGGAAGCTTTGGCAATAGCGGAAGAGGAACTAGGCCTCCATCGGGCATCGGAAAGTATTGAGAAGCGACGTCTTGATGTGGACAAGCAGTACGCTAATTGGGAGAAGAGTCTCGGGCCAGACCACGATATCACGAAGCGGAACATGCGTAATAGAATGGCGGTAAGGAAGTCTCGTCGAAGGAGGATGGGGCCCGACGGTCCTACTGATGGCTAGATTACAACTCGAAAGCGTCATGGAGGAACGCTGATCTCCTACGATGCAATATATTTGGCGATGGAAGTCTCTCAATTCTCCTCTACTCAAGAATCTATGAGAGAAAGGCTGAGATATGCTATGTATGATTGATATGATATGAGATGACAGGGACGCTTCACCGCTGCTACGACGTATGGTCAATGTGAGATGCCAAGGAGATCAACGGAGGCATGCTGCTCTTTCATTCAGCATAGGTACGGATAAGTAACAAATACCTTGCATATGCGGAATAAGTCTGTCTTCATGTCATGGTCCTAGACTTTCATTTCTCTACATCTAGAATATCTCAAGTAGAAAGCGATATATACAGCAGATTACAGAATCCAAAGATATATACACCAATCCGATCCAATATGCCACAATAATGCACGCTAACCTCCACAAAATCATGACACTTTTCCTCCTCACTCCCTCAAGCCTCACTCACCATCACTCACCATCACTCTCCACCTCCGCCACATCATCATGGAAGGTCTTCCCCTCCGTCGTCGCCTTAACATACCCCGCCCGAATAACCCAATCGCCAAACCTTTCCCCCTCCCCCCTCTCCATCGAATACCGCTTCAACATCGGCCTCATGATCCCCAAAATCTCCTCCTCCATAATCGACGACCGATACAGCTTATTCAGCCGCTGGCCATGATATCCCCCGCCAAGATACATATTGTACGCCCCAAACGCCTTCCCCACGAACGCGACCTCGGCCAACCAGGGCCGCGCGCAGCCGTTCGGACACCCCGTCATGCGCATCACGATGCTATCCTGCCGCAACCCGTTCTCCTCCAGGCAGTCTTCGAGCTTGGTGATGAGTTCGGGGAGGTAGCGTTCCGATTCCGCCATGGCGAGACCGCAGGTTGGGAACGCGACACAAGCCGACGAGCTCAGTCGCAGGCCGGAGAACTGGACGTTGTCGAGCTTGAAGTGTTTCATCATGCTCTTGATGTTATCGAGATCGTCATCGTGCACGCCCGATAGGCAGAGATGCTGGTTTCCCGTCAACCTGAATTCGCCCTTGTGAACCTTCGCAATCTCGCGCAAGCCGGTCTTCATGGGGAAGTCCGCCGTGTCTTCTATACGGCCGTTTTCGATGAAGAAGGTATGGTGGTTGAAGCCAAATTCGTCCCTTTGCCAGCCGAAAGTGTCGATGTTGGACTTGAATTCGAAGTGTCTTGGTTCTTCGAATCGATAGCCAAGGAGGTCTTCGACTTTTCCTCTGAAGACATCGACCCCCATATCGTCGATCGTGTACTTTAGACGGGCATGCTTTCGGTTCTTCCGGTCACCATGGTCGCGCTGGACGAGCATGATCTTTTCGCACGCAAAGTGTACCTTTTCTGCAGGAATATAGCCAAGCATGCTGCCTGTTCGTGGATACGTCTTTTTGTTGTTGTGTGTGACACCCATACCACCACCTGCGAGGACGTTAAAGCCTTCGAGACGACCCTTGGTACCTTTGATAGCGATGAGGCCGACATCATGGGCGTAGACGTCGGTGTCATTATTCGGAGGAATTGCGATAGTAATCTTGAACTTTCTCGGAAGGTAAGTAGGGCCGTAGAGTGGTTCGCTGTCAACGAGCGCGTTGCCAGCGACTTGAGTCTGCTTGTCGCTGTCGTCTTTCAACCAGATCTCATGGTAGGCCGTTGTCGCGGGAAGGAGGTGGTCGCTGATTTTGGCGGAGACTTGGTGGACATCGCGGTGGTAAGCGGATTTTGTTGGAAGCGTACTGCACATAACGTTACGGTTCACGTCACCGCAGGCGGCAATGGTGGTCATAAGGGCACTGTTGATGCCTCGCATAGCAGACTTGAGTTTACTCTTGATGACACCATGAAATTGAAACGTCTGTCGTGTGGTCATCTTCATCGTTTCGTTTCCGAAGGAGCTGCTGATAGCGTCCATCTGTAACCACTGCGATGGAGTTGCAACGCCGCCATTCAGCCTACACCTGATCATGAAAGCGTAAGCTGGCTCGAGACCCTGTGCCTTACGCTCATCACGCAAGTCACGATCATCTTGCATATAAGTTCCGTGGAATTTGGTGAGTTGCTGATCAGAGGCTGCAATCGCTCCTGTACTTGTGTCTTCAAGACCTTTGGCAATGGTGCCGCGGAGAAAGTTCGACTCAATTTTGATGTCTTCATTTGTAATTGGGGGCGGCTCGTCAGGGATGCCTTCGACCTTGTCCACATTGAGCGCCTGCCATAACTTGGGCTCCCACTCGTTGTAGCCAGTTTGATAACTGTCAGGATCTTGATCATCTCCAAGACCAATATCGATCAGGCGCTGTCCTCCAAGGAAAGCGACTCTTGCATCCAGATCCTTACCCGGCTTATTATAATATATCTTATCTTCTTTTCTGGGCCAGTAGTGACTGTCACCCAATGCGAAAACCGTGTATTTGATTTGCGATAGGTCGAGCTCGGCGTTCTCCTTCACAGCCTCCCAGAATGAGCGGCCATTTTGTGGAAACTCGCCTTGTCCAGCTGTGCTGGAAATCAAGACAACATTCTCTTCTCCTGACAGATCCTCAACAGGATAATCGTCCATGGCTATGACCACTGTTTTGAGGCCTCTCGCTTTACCCCTATTACCAAGCCGCTTTGCTAGGCTTTCGGCATTGCCATTATCCGACGCGAAGAGGATTGTCATCGGTGCCCCGTACAGACTGTCGAGCATCTTATCATATGCTTCCTTTGCACGTCGCTTTTGTAATGAGCGAACTTCTGTGCCGTATGATTCCGAAAGATTGGCCGACAACATGGGGTGTCTATTCATCAATTGTGTCAGGTGATTGTCGCGCTTCAGAAACTCTTCCAAATCTTGCTTGAGACGCTCAGAGTCAAGCTGAAAATTAGGCTCGCCGTTGTTCTCGTTATTTGGATTCCAACGATATAGTGGCCAATAGCCTAGATCTACTGCTTTCTTGGTCTCTTGCAATACAGTCAATGGTGAATCGTTTTCTTTATTGTAGGGCAGATAGGCAACCACGACTGATGGCCCCTCGAATCGGTCCGCTTCAATCATAGCTTCGAGAACTTGGGTATAAGAGCTATACACAGCGACCGAGGCAACATAAGCATTACCGTAATTCATTGCATACAGTCCGATATCCTTCTTTCGTCTGGTTGCATCGGCTGCTACTCTCTTTGACCACGGTTGAGAATCAATGATCAGCATATTGACATTTGCGCCTGATGCAATTACGTGATGGACACCTGAATTACCCAAGTCGTAAGACCAAGCGTCAGATCCAACGAGCCAATGCGATTCCTTGAAGAACAAGGACTTCGATGACATAAGTTGCGAAGCCAATCTTGAGCCATCGGTTCCGAGCCGTGCAATCACTTCTTGAGCTAGATCATTGGCCCTTTTAGGATCCTCTGCACTCAGTGCCCATCTTGAAAGCCACCTTTGAGGTATGTCGGTCACAAAGTCACGAGTGGATGCGGCATCCTGAACCTCGCCAATGAAGCGTCTGCGATGGTCCATACGTGCAAGGAGAGACCCAAAACCAAATTCTGGATTTGCGGCAAGAGAGGCCGATATGCCAGCATTCGTAGCATCCAGCCGGTTCGCAATATGTAGTCTGTCGCCGAAGACCTGACTGAGTATTTTCATGTACGCACCTTCAACCTGGGGCTGCTCCAAACTGTATTCGTTTAGTAAGTCCCGGGTTTGTTGGTGGTTACCAACCTCGAGGTTTTGAATAGGAATTTGTGACTTCAGATTCTGAAAGATTCCACGAAGAGCTTGGCGAGCTGTTGCAGGTTCCAGATACCCCAATTGATGTCCGACAATCAATGGTGCACCCGACGCCGATGGGCCCATTCGAAGACTTGTCAAAACATCCATGAGAACCGGCCCCCATTTCACAGTCTTCTTCCTGATCTGCTCGAGGACAGCTATTCTCTTCACAGATTGCGGTATTGACTCGGTTAAGCTACTACCGAGCCAGGGCCTGTAGAGCCGAGCTGTAATAATACCACACTTGGCGAATTCATCTGAAGCTTTGGCGGCTAGAATCTCGTCGACAAATATGCCGGTAGAGCCAAAGACAAATAGTGCGGCGTCCGCATCTTCTGGTCCGGAATATTCGAACGCCCGATAAACACGGCCAGTAGCCGTACTGATTTTGGACCAAATACTCGAAAGGAAACTGTGAATGTCCTCAGAGTTGATTGGCCGCGTGGTCATAGAATTTATTGATGTTGCCGATGACATAGTAGGACGACTGTCTGCACTGCTCTCGCGGGCAGACGACCCAACTGATGATTCGTCCCCATTCCTACCCTGGCCGTGGTTCGCAAGATTTGGTGGGTTTGCCAGCCGGGGTGGAGCAGGACTACTGTCTCCAGACGGGGATGTGTCCTCTGTTATGGTAGGCTGCCGCCCCTCATCGACGTATAACGAAGTTACGCCGGCTGATGTGTACTGATACTCTCTCGTAGCGTCGACATCCAAAACATCCTGGATCAAACCTCGGTCTTCGACAGGAACCGGATCATCTTTTCTTGAATTTGCTGGATCGAAGAAGTGGATGACGCCCTTGGTAGTCTCTATTGCTAGGGCGTGCGCTGACAAGGCGATATCTTGCGCTTCCCTCAATGTCTCTGATTGTAGAAATATAAAGCCACACTGCCGTATTGAGGTTATTTCCGAGTAGTCTGGGTAACCATATGGGTGTAATGCAACGTGGATAACGATTGGGTACTGGGCCAACTTGTAAAGGTGGGGGATTGAGGCCAGCAAGATTGAGGAGGAGGTTGTGACGGAGACAAGCTTGCCAGATCGGAGAGGCTTGAAGGCAGAAAGGAGGGGATCCACATTGTGTCTCAGTGCTTGCACCTGATGGAGGTGTCAGCAGAGTGTATCGACGTATCTCCTCAAGGCGAACCTCAGGCTCCCTAGCTATTATTCCAGGTGTTCGCTCCGAGGCCAATGCGTGCAACGACTTGGAGAATTCGGAGTCTGCGCCAAGCGCAGGCTGGACAGATAGGACGATGTCGCTGGATAGGTATGCAATTCTTGCCACTGATAGACAATTGATCAATCAATGTTGCACAAACATGGAAACCCCACGGCCGAGGCGGGGCACAGATGCAGGGGGGGACGTACCTGCTTCACCGACACTGGCTACCGACGGCCTATACTTGGTAGACATCACGGCTTACAGAATAGAAATTATGGATCTTAGAAGAATTAATTGCATATCAAGAAGCGGATGAGAGAGAGGAAGGATTATATTACTGTACATCATTATGCCTGAAACTTTTGAATTTACACAGACGACGACTCGCCACAATCCAAGCGGAACCGAGTCCGCTGAGCACGCAATCGACTAGCCTATGTGCCTATCACCCTATGTCTAACCCATATTCCGTAAGGTACCTAAGCACCGGCGTATCTGGTACCTTACTTTCTCTCGTGCGGAATAGTTTGCTCTTGGGTATAGATGCAGTACTATACACGAAGGTCTCACTCGATCCGCTGACAGTGGAAATTACCTATTCTCAATCATACAACGAGTCACTGTAGATAAAAGATCATCGCAAGATGGTACCATCGTCAGGGACATTGGTGGTCTCGAATTACTTCTGGAGACCCAATACCCTTGACATTCGAGCAACACCAACTCAACTCGATTTGAGCCCAATATACCGTCAATGTCACAGCGTCCAGATACAGGAAATTTGATGCCAAGCGTGGACCCCAGCCAGATTCTCAGGCACGGTAAACACGAGGCGGCATTGCATTGCAGGCAGTGGACTTGCGCTCGCTCGTCAGTTATCTCATTATCGCATCTCTATATTCCCATGACAACTATTGGGCCTGGGTCTGTCCAAGGAGCAGCTAGAATACTACCACTCCCGAAAGGCAGCTGAAGGGCCTGCCACTTTTAAGGGAGCAGCTGCTATTTTAGAGGGAGGACTCACGGGGATTGGCTCTTCTAAGGGCGCTGCTGATACTTTCGAAGGAGCTGCTACTCCAAGTACAGCAGCAAGGGGAGTTGCCACTCGTGAGGGAGCTGCTGAGGCAGAATGGTCTGGTACTACGTTAGCCCTGATGTGATGGCAGCGCAATTTCGCCCACTATGAGAGAACGATTGGGTGAGGTAGGAGGAAGTTGCGGATGACGTAAGTGAGGGAGAACTGGTCGTTGTGCTGGCGATGGTTGTACAGTAGCTGGGCCCGTAGGTAAAGAGGACGAAGGGACCACTCCAAATGGAGCAGCAGCTGCTAAAAGTGCTATGAATGTATTAATTTTGATAAACCTCGTAGCCACTATTCTAATGAAGGAAGGAATGTACCATCGGCCTCTAGTAAACAGGTACCATCCTTGGCCTAATGATCGGGCCACCGCCTACATAAGGCAACCCATTTCTTCGATGATATATTCCATTCGCCAGCAACCAGACATGATCACGGTGACGCTGTCGATTCGCCGTCGTCTGATTATTCCCCCTCCGTGCCTTCGTCGTTGATTGCAAGGTGAGCCTCACAGTGCCAAGCCGGTAAATGTTGCTGTTTCACTACACCGACTAGTACCTACGCTAGTCTAACCCGCAATGGCTTAGCTGGCGGCTTGCTGGTTAACGACAACAAGAGCAAGCGATTAACGTAGTCGACTCGAAGTTCTTGTCGAAGATCAATCATGGATGACAAGACTGCCATGGAGAAGCGCTACAGCCGACAGTCCTCCCTGCCCAGATATCAGATCTATCAAGACCATAGAACTAGCAAGAGATCATCAATGCTGCCTGAATCTTTACGAAGCCGATTATGCCGTTCAATCATCACCTATGTATCAGCTATTCTCCTCGTCTTCTTGGTCATTGCATATGGCGTCCCTACCATCTTCCCGAAGCAAGATTTGAGACCGATTGCCATAACACCTGCTTCACCACCACGCCTCTCCTCTTCGAACCAGACCAGCCTTGTGCCGCTTGAAGCTCACGTAATGTCCAAGTGTCCCGACGCTAGAGATTGTTTGAGAGACCTTGTGGTACCTGCGATGGAGCAGGTGAATGATAAGGTCGACTTTCGGCTCTCGTATATTGGGGAGGTCGATGGCAACGGCACGATTCACTGTATGCATGGACCCACGGAATGTCTAGGGAATATGCTAGGCCTCTGCGCGACCGATTTATTTCCCAATAATACGAAGATCTCTCTGGGATTTACCACCTGCTTGGTCATGTCTTACCAGCGTATACCTAATAGGGATCTTGTCCAGTCCTGCGCTCTGGAGCATGGCGTTTCCTTCGACGATCTCAATGCGTGCATCAGCGAAGAGGGTAACGGCTTAGATATGCTAGAAGCAAGCGTGACAAGAAGTGAAAAGGCTGGTGTCAAGAAGAGCTGCACAGTACGCGTGGGAGGAGAGCATTGGTGTCTAAGGGATGGGGGGAAATGGAAGGACTGCGAAGGAGGCTTCGAAGTCAAGGACCTGGTGAACGAGGTGAACAGGCGGCACAACTCAACATAGCCCAATGGCTTGTTCCCCCTGATACATGCAATGTACCTTGTTACGTGATACATGTGAATCAGTCGATTAATCAGTTGCTGGTAGATGAGGGTATCATGGTGTCGTGCGTGCCTTGCGGACTTGAGAGCCGCCTGGTGTTTGCCTAGGCAATCAAGTTTTCTTCTGCGACTCATTCCGTGGAAAGGGGATGCTATTATAGAAGATGACCTCTGCAGGCAAAGCTCAGGACATCTAACAGCTCTTCAGTCGGCATGGATAGGTTTTCTCCAGCTGGCAAGCATTGCGCAGATATTCGATGTTAGTGAAAAGGTTTTCAGCCATAGACTGAGCTCTCAACAGATGTCGCCTAGTCGAGTGCTTGAGGATCCTTCACCTTCCGCGGGGTGCACACAGATTCAATTTTTTTATGTGGCAATCAAAGTAAGTTGCGCCGAACCGAAAAACTTAACGATGGCGCTTTGGAACGTTTCATCCACTCTCTCCGAAGGCTTCCTATTGTTTCTGCTCAACAGCCACCTTCCGCCATCACTCAAGATCTCTCGTCTAGTCTTCCAACGTTATACCTTATCTAGGACGGAGTACAAGGTTGTCTTAGCTTTGCTACCACGGCAGCACTCGGACACCTTCACATCCAAGCTCCGTCTAATGGTGTAGCATGAAAGAGAAGTCAAGTGCCTCGATAGTGGTTCAGCATTCAAGGTTCACCTTATTGCCCGAAAATGTGGGCGCCAATGCAAGCTTGAGGTGAAGTGGGCGCCTCAGCTATATCAAAACCCTATATCGAAGCAGCACTGGGCAAGAAAGATGTTGAGATGCTCCATCAAGGCTTCACGGCGCCATCTTTATGCTCAACCACCAAGAACCGCGTCTTTCTATGGCGGTGGATCCGTTCGCTTTCAAAAATCGTCAGGCTAGCGAATTCTTGACCGGCCTGTCTTCTCATGCTTCTATAAGACCTCAATCCTGGTATTCGAGGATCTGATAATCATCAATTCTCATACACTCGTTACTATACTAAAAACACACTTTCGTTAATCCCTTTAGTACCTAGCGATCATGAAGTTCGCCTTCGAAATTGTCCTTGTGGCCTTGGCGATAGCGAGTGATGCATCGGCACAGACACCGTCCCGCTCAGGCATACTCACCGGCGTCACTGCCCCTACCGGAGGGTCTACTTCCCGCCGCAGCAGCAGCTCGACCAACTCGACCCGGCCAGCCACTTCGAGGATGTCCATGTCTAATCCGAGCAGCTTCAGCTCAGGCATCCTCTCGTCTTCCTCCAGCCCGGGCAGATTCACAAACTCTACGTCGCGGCCCGGATCGACTGGCACTGGCTTCCTCCCATCCTCCTCACGTCCAGCAAGATCGACAAACGGAACCAGCTCGACTCGCGCTCTTCGCAGCTCAACCGGCACCGGTTCAGGATCCCGTCTTGGGCCTTTGTCCACTGGTGCACCAAACCGAAAGAACGTGGTTCCATCTGGTAGTGTCTCCCGCTCTTTCCCGGGTACAGCTTCCGGCACTGGCTCTGCAGGACCTCCTTTCATCACGAGCTTTTGCCCCAATTGCCCTCCAGTTACAGTCACTCAACTCTGCCCCACCTGTCCCCCCGTTACCGTTGGTCCAGTCCCATCTGTGACCGTCACTCAGATCTGTCCTACTTGTCCTCTTGTGACAGTCGTGCCGGTTTCCACAACAGGCACAGGTCCAACTGTGACTCTTACACAGCTATGCCCTACCTGCCCACTGGTTACCGTAAATGCGCCATCTAGCCAGGTGTCAGGAAAGGTATTGACGGTTAGCCGGCCATGTCCTACCTGCCCTCCGGTCATAATCAATGCAGCTACATCCCTTGAGACTGTCACACAATTCTGCCAGACTTGCCCACCAGTCACTACTACAAGCCCACCGACCTCGATCGAGACCATCACTAAGGAGTGCCCTACTTGTTTCCCTGTTGTCCCTGGTACATCGACAAACTCGAACAAGGTCCTCACAGCCACCCAGCTTTGCCCGACCTGCCCCCCTGTCACTGTCATTACCTCTATCGCAGCAGCAACGTCAGCATCAGAATTCAATACACCTATCGCCATTGGCCAATCGCTCAAGTTCACCAATATTACTAGTGCCCCAGTGTTTGTTCCTACTGGTGGGGTCGTTCTCACCACCCAGGGGAACAGTGCGGTTACTGTTGCTCAGGCTTTTGTTCAAAGCACCAACAGCTCCGCTGTCCTTGTCAATGGCACTACCAGCTCTGAGGTGGTCCTACTCACCAGCACTGCATCTAGCGAACAGGTCAGCGTCATGACATCGACTCCTGCCGCCGTTGAGGTCAGCTCTACCATCACTAGTGGTCAAGTCACGGTTGAGACGTCCACCCCGGCCCCAGTCTTGATCAGCTCCACTGCGTCGAATGGACAAGTAATTGTCACGACCTCAACGCCGGCCCCAGTCCTCATAACATCCACTGCTTCCAGCAATCAAGTGACTGTGCAGACCTCCACACCGGCTCCTCTCCTTCTTAGTGTGACTATGACCAGTGGAGAGGTCACTGTCCAGACTGTGCCCGCCCACATATTCAATGGCGAGACAAATACGGCCTCGTCTCCACAGACCCCCAATGAGGCGGCAGCATCCCAGGCTGCTGCTGCGCAAGTATCAGTTGTATCTCAAGAGGCTGTTGCGAACGTAGCTTCTGCCGTCCAAGCTGGTGCCAGCCCTGAGCAAGTCGCAGCGGTCTCTCAAGCCGGCGTTGCTGCCATTGCTTCAGCTACCGAGGCGGCAGCCGTCCAAGCATCAAATGTTGCTAACGCAGAAGCCGCTGCTTCCCAAGCAGCTGAAGCTGCCGTGGCCAACGCAGCGTCTCCTGCTGCTGCCGCCCCTGGTGAGAACAACGCGAACGCGGCTGGCTCCACGCCCTCGCCTACAGAGTCCTCGACCTCTCCGTCTTCCTCGTCATTCACAGGCGACGCTATGTCATCCAAGGCCTCGCCTTTGGCCATTATACTTGCGGTCACCGCGGCTTTTTTATATACTAATATGATGTTGTAATTGTTGGGACGGGAAAAGTGTTGAAAAGATGTGGGGTTTAGGTTCGGAGGTATACCAATACTATATAATTGCCTGTACGGTGCGAGGCACGTAGTTACATGACATCTTCTGGCCATATAGTGAGCGCTTTTGGGATTGCTACAAGGGGCGTTCCGGCGTCCTTGTAGGGAACGAGGGAGGAGTATTGGAGAATGGTTATGGTAGTATAGAAAATATCTTAATACAATGCTGCCCCACAGAAAACTTCTACAAAGGCTATACGTGACAGAGTAATCATATCTATTGGGTGTGGTGGAATGATAGCGTAGGGGACCTCGGGGACCACATCCACAAATCTTAGCGTGATCGCTCCCGAAGCCCTGCAATGCCTTTCACCATGCACACCATCATCTCCCTTTCATGATAGATACATCTGCACAGACTTTCTCTACACGATCCTGGGGTGTCTACACCCTTTGCTACCATGATGGGCCTCACCTCCCGCTTCTTCCGCATACCGCGGCCAAAAGTCAGCAGCCCCATCGCAAACCCCATACAATGAACCGCCACTAACCACCCCCCCAGAGATTCCTCTACCTAATGTCCCTCCGCACCGGCACCGAACTCTCCACCCTCTCCCTCCTCCTCAACAAAGTCTCCGGCCTCTACGGCCTCCTCGCCCTCCTGACCGGCCTCCACCTCTCCCCACTCCAGCTGAGCATGTACATCTACAGCATCGTCGCGCTCGCCATCGCCTTCACCCTCGCGCCTCACATACGCACGCAGTCGCCCTTTCATTGCTTGGCGCTCGCTACGTTCTACGTGCTGGATAGCGTCGTCAATGCGGCGTATACGGCTGCTTTTGCCTTTACGTGGTTCTTGGTGCTGAGTCAGAATCTGTCTGATGGTGGTGCCGGGGGGGAGGTGCCGGGGGTGGGGGGGAAGATGATGAGTGATACGGGGGGGTTCTCGAGTCCGGAGTTCAATGTCAGTCATGTGGGTGTGGTGGCTGGAGCGGATCAGGGTATATCAGGAGAGATGGTTACGGGTGGGGTGCGGAGATCCGCGGCTTCGACGGCGGCGAGTCCGAGTTTGGGCCATGGGGTGCTGCAGTCAGAGTCTGTGAGCAGCATCGTCGTTATCTGTGCGCTGTGGGCTGTTCGTGTCTACATGTGTCTTGTCGTCATGAGCTATGTGCGGCTGGTGCTGAGGAGACATGTGGCCAATCTGGCGAGGAATAGCACGCAGCTCTACACTCCGGGGAAGCCGAGCAACGTTATCGAGAACCCGTTCGCTATGCATCTTCCCGAGGGCAAAGGGTGGAAAGGGCGGCTGGGGCGGGCTATGATCGGTGTGGGGAGGGGGTATTGGTTGGGCAGCGAAGAGGGGGATGATGTGTGGATGGGTGAGGGGTTGGCTATGGGGAGGATGAGGAAAGCTGTCGTGCCGCAGGCGGAGGTGCCGGGACTTGTGGAAAGGGAGAGGAGGCGGAGGAGTGGTACGGTATGCAAGGTCGCATTCTGATTTGATGATATCTGGGTGACGGAAGCTGATATGTGTTTTGTGTTTTTCGCAGGGTCCACCACCGCCCATGCCCTCTGTTACTGGAGATCAGGGGCAGCATCTGAGGGCACAGGAGCCTAGGGATGGGAAGTGAGGTGTGCGGGTCGTACGAGGCGGATTGGAACTTAGGGGGTCAGGCAAGCAGGACCTTTGATCTTCACTGGTGTTCATTGGAGCTTTTGGAACGGAGTGGGAATTTCATCTTGGCGCTTGGAATCGTCTCGTTGGTACGCAGACGGCGCATCGTAGACTCTCTGTCAATGAATTCATTCCGAATGGCTACGTAGGGACTTCAAAGTCTTTGTACGACCACTTCTCCGTTACACTCCTCCGCTTCTTCTTCCCCTGCTGAATCGGTTTCCGGGTCTCCATTTTGCCCCTGACCAGAATGCTTCGGAAGCGATCGTTCAAGAGATTACCCTCCGGCTTGAGCAAGCGCAGCGAGTCCCGCAGCTCATCTGGCAGGACAAGCTCTAGCGACGGCTCGGGAAGACTGCAAGACTTTAGCTTCGGTGCCATTAATGAATACTGGGTAAAACGTACGCATCCTTTCCCAGTCTCCTCCGCCCAAGCACTCTGTCATCCATTTCTTCGTCTTCCCCACTGCTATCTCCCTTAGCCATCACCAACGCCTTGGCCTTGGCCTCGTCTTTTGCTCGTTTTATGATCTCGCCGATCTGCTTCAGCTGCTTCCCCCTCTCCTTCTCCTTCTTCTCCCATTTCTCCTTCCTCTCCGCCTCCTTCCCCCTCTTGAACTTATTTCTCTCCGTAGGCGTCTTTCGCTCCGGCCGCTTCTTTTTCAGCCACTCTGCGCCCGAGTAGTCGCTTTCGAAACCTTCCCATGCTGACTCATCTTCTGTTTGTATATCATCGTGTTCGCGCTCGTGCTCCGCGGCTGCAATACGGTCAAGTCTTTCCTTCTCTATTTCAGCTTCTCTCAAGCGCTTCTTCTCAGCTACGACTTCTTTCTGGCCCTCAGAAGCAAGCAGCGCTTCCCAGTCTTGAGCCACGGGATTATAGCTAGTACCTGGTTTCGGTTCTGGAAGTGCAGGGACTGAGCCTTTGCCTGCTGCGAGGGAAATGGGTGCCTCCTTCAGTGTCATGGGTGCTCGGATTGGTTTCCTCTTCTCCAGATATGAGAACCTGGGATCTTGTACCTCATCCTCGGGTTTCGTTATGGCCCATGGGTCATAGTCGGGCGCATCATCGCTCTTGATGACATCTTTGACGCTCTGCCTTCCATAGGCGACTTGACGTAGTCTTTCGTATTCTCTAGGACTGACACCATTGGTCTTGCGCTTTTTATTGCTAGGCTCGATCACTCCATCTGTGACTCCGGGACGTTTACGACTGTCTATGGCTGGAGTTACGGAGCGCTGAGCGAGTATCTGGTCGGCTTTGAGTGGTTTGTGGCTTTTATTGTAGGACGTTTGAATAGCGGTGGAGCCGATGGTATCGAGAGTGAAGAGAGAATCGGAGGGCTTTTCGACAATGATACCACTGCGATTCTAATGAGCCTTTTCAGGACCTCAACCATGGTATGAATTGCTGACCCTTTGAGCACTTCATCTCGCGCTTGCTCAAGCCCCGCTTGCACGTCTGAGACATCCACGTTCTTTCTCCATGCTCTCTTCCCTTTACGGGAGGGCTGCTTATGCTGTTGCGGTGCCCCAACCGGCCGCTCAACCACTACCGACATATTCTTGAGGACTTGACTGAGATGCTTTGTTGATTGTATGAAATGTCGACGTCGGGGAGGGCAAAATTTTACCGAAAGGACGCTGCAAGCGGAAAGGGCCCGCACCCATGAGCCAAGTCGATGTGCCTCAATTCTTGGCCAAGTAAAGGTTGCTCCTCAAGCAATAAACATCAATGTCTTTGTGCAAGCCCGCAAGCGGACAATCCCTCTCTTGACACCCTGTCTCTACTGGTCTGCTTCCCTCTTCCGACTCTGGCTGCCCGTCATGGCATCCCAGTCGACCGTCGGGTCATACTCGAATCCCCTGAAGAAATTTAAGTAAGCTTCGGTCTTCCGCTGCATCTGAAGTAATTCATGAATGTAGTCGTTAACGTATATTCAGATTGGTATTCCTGGGCGAACAGAGTGGTATGCATCTATCATACAAAAACATCTACTTTAGGAGAGCTCTAGCTTATAGCTTGTATATACAGTCGGCAAAACGTCTCTCATAACCCGCTTCATGTACGACTCTTTCGACAACATGTATCAGGCCACCATCGGCATTGACTTCCTCTCGAAGACTATGTATCTCGAAGATCGCACTGTTCGCCTACAGTTATGGGATACAGCCGGTCAAGAGAGATTTCGCAGTCTCATCCCTTCATACATCCGCGATTCCTCAGTGGCAGTGGTGGTTTACGATATCTCCAACCTGAAATCCTTTCACAACACACGGAAATGGGTAGATGATGTGAGAGGGGAGAGAGGCCAGGATGTCATTATCGTGCTAGTCGGCAACAAAACCGACCTGGGGGATAAAAGGGAGGTCTCTAGCCAAATGGGAGAGGAAGAGGCGAGAAAGAGCGGGGCAATCTTTATGGAGACGAGTGCGAAGGTTGGGGCAAATGTCAAGGCGCTGTTTAGGAGAATTGCGCAAGCGTTGCCTGGAATGGAGGGAGAGGGGGCCGGGGTGGAGGGACAGAGTCAGAGTGAGTTCCTTTCCGTGCTTTGGATGCGATTTACATGTTGATCATGGTGATATAGTGATTGATGTCAACATCAATCCTACGAAACCAGAAGGCAACGATGGATGTGCTTGCTAGATGGCTTTCGCGCACACTCGAAGACGTCAACAAAGGGAAAGCCCTGTATAATAGAGACCCGAGGATGATACCATATGTCTCGGCATTTAGTTCTGGTTGGCCAGCGTTTTGATTTTCAGCATGGCGTTGGGCTCTTGGCAGGTGGTGAGCAATTACAGCGAGCTGAAAGAAACACAGGGCAATCCATTGCGAAACATGGAATATCCGATTTAGTGGTACCATACTGTTTCGTGACCTCAACTCATTAGAAATATGCCGCATCTGGTTTCTTACTGTCGCCTATCCACATTCACGGATCAGCTACTAATAAGGTTCGGGGCAGAGGTGGTAGAATGTGGCATTCTGCATAGTCTTGGGTATACGGAGTGCATCTCCTTCGACACAAAATGCCTGTTGTCTCCCGATACGGGCAATGGGGAAGTCAAAGGGAGACGAAGCTGCCCTAAATTCGATAAGCTGTACCGTCAGAAATGATGGATCTGGATTGAAGAGAGTGACTGTTTCTCTAGTTTCGATTCGATAATCGATATGAGGATAATTCATATGTGACGACATGTCACCCCTTTTCCTTTTTAGCGAATTGGAAGAGGAAAGCGTGTTGTATCAAGAGCCTACGAGAGTGGAGTTCAATACTGTGACACCACGAACTGTGTAGTACATCGACATGGACCCATTAATTACGCTTTGATTTCGTCAGACAAGGTGGAGACCTCTGCTTTGTGGGAGAAAATTTCAAGCAGTAGAAATAATCTTGAATTTCTCATGCTCTCCTTAAGAGGGCATTTCCCAGGCTAGAATAGCGCTAAACCTCGTTTGTCCATCTAAATGATCGTCCGACCAGTCTGCGGAGTAGCAACGTCGTCGAGTCACCCCCATCAAGAACACGACCATAGCGATCAATCACTCATCTAACCTTTACCCGCACAAGACTCTGCCCACAGTTACATCACAGATACGTATGTCATCTATCGACCATGTTCACGAGCAGGAAACAGCCGGAGGACTGGCGGATCAGATAGCAATCGATGGCAGTGCTGGCTCGGATACCGATACAGGAGAGCCTGTGAAGTCAGATACAGCAAGCAAAGATGAATCCGATGCGCCCCACCACGCTCGTTCCAACTCCGTCAAGAAGCCTACCACCTTCAAAGCGGTATCAGTCACGAAGAACTTCCTCGCCAAAGCGGGCACCCCAACCGCGCCAGCCGCCAAGACAAATGGTGAAAATGGTGCTTCACACCTGACTGGTAGCACAACAAAGGCTGACAAGACACAGCTACAAACCCAGCAGTCGCTGGCTCCACAATGCCACCAGCGCCTCGGCCCCGGCTTGTCGCCAAGACCGCCAGTGGCACCAAGGCCTCAATACCTAAATCTTCACACTTCGGGTCTAGACATGGAGGATCTGGTCCGGACCCAATGCAAGTATGGAACAGGAACAGAGGTAATGTCATGTCCCAAAATGGATGGTCCTCTCCCTTCTGACAGCTGATCAGCCGCCCCACAACCCGCCCCTAAACATTTCACCGATGAAGAGCTCAAACAACAGTATGGCATACATCTCGCTACACGATTGCAGGCCGACGCGGACGGAAAGGAGTCCAAATGGGCGGACATTGACGATGATGAGGATGATTGGGCGCCGGAAACCATCGAGTGGAACGATGGCACTAAGATAGATCTGTCTCAAAATAACCCAGCTGCTATCCTAGCAGAAGAACAAGCAAGAGCTATGGTTGAAAAGGCGCGACAGGAAGAAGAACGCAAGTCCAAACTGGCAGCACAACAGAAACCTACAACTACTGTTGGGCCGAACGCAACTGTTCTAAAGCCGCGCTCTGCGGCGCAAACAAAGTCTGGTGGGGTTGTCCTGAAGGCAACATCTGAGAAACCAACTCTGGTCGCGAAGCCCTCAGCTCCAGCTCCTGTAAGGTCTCCTTGGGCATCTTTACCACCGATCGATAAGGTTCCTCCCATCGATATCAATCCTCCAGGTCAGCCATCGCCCGCACGACCACAACCCAACGAATCTAATAACAACAATTCTATGGCCCCTCTCCCGGCACCGCCACCTGCCATGGAAATTGCTGCGGATGATTTCACTAGGATAAGGAGGGACAATCAGAATGGCAATCTTGGACAGCTGTACAATGCGCAGTCGGGTCAGTACGAGCCTGCCAATGCCGGTCGCCGAGGATCAGTCCGTAAAGACCAGAGCTTCAGACCTCCTTCACTACTTCAGAGAGGTTCACAATACGATCAGCAAGGGCCTGCAGAGCCTTCAGCTGCTTTTCAGACCCATCGTTCTGGAAGCCAACAAGACCATCCCTCGTGGACTCGGCGAGGCTCTTCTACTGTTAGTGGGGATAGCGGGCCTCCGGGCCGCAGAACCTCGATGAATAAAGGATCAGATGTGTCCCGAATTCCGCATGAGCTTCAACAGCGTCGAGAATCTCAACCTCTGGTATCTCCGTTGACTCCTGGCTCTAAGCATGAGCACCAACCGCAGTCCGCTCTGCAATCCCCAGCAATGCACCACTCTCACACCGTGCAGGAAGCGCGCTCTGCCACTGAATCGCCATTTCAGAGCCGGATTGGTGCAGCTGATGCAGCTCAGCCTGTCCAGCGCGATGAAGTCGCTGCTCAGAGGGCTCTTATGAAGGAGAAGCGGGAGCTAGCCATAAAGCGCAAGAAGGAGGAAGAGGAACGAGATGAAGCTGCAAAGAAAGAGCGAATCCGCATCAAGATGGAAAAACTTGGCATGGCTCCTCTAGAAGAGAGAAACGAGAAGCAAGAGCCAGAGAAGAAAACGATCGAGAAGAGGGTTCCTGAAGCTGTCATGGTCGATAAGGAGACCGAGAAGTTGGAAGTTACCCAAAATGTTCCTCAGGCTCCTGCGCATTTACTGGACCCCTCCAGCTCTGTCGCGCACTCACCTCCGAAGCCTCCAGTGCTCGATGTGTCTGGAACTCCTCAAAAAAGTGGGTTGATGCGATTGCACGCAAATACTGCCAACAATATACCACACGCTACCAATGAGCGTGTGGTTGTGGAACAGACGAGAAGCCAATCTTCAAGCCAGAAAACCTCACCTCCGGAACTTGAGCCTGGTGCGGAAGCCATCGAGCCTGCAATTGCACCTATGGTAAATGGCGTAACGTCGTCTCAAAAACATCCAGATGCCCCTGTCTACAGAGCGGCCGATAATCACAACCAGAATGCAGCCCGAGAGCCGAGGCAACAATCTTGGAACAATTCTGCAAGAGACCAGAATGCTTACGGTGGTTGGAATGGGCAGAATCTGACCAGAGAGCAGCCTGTGTCGAGCAGTGTGTGGGGCCCCACATCGCAGTCTAGGGCTCTCGGCAATGGTACATTCGGCGGGAGCATACAGCGACCGCAGTCCAGACCTCAAGATCAATTCTCACCGTCTGCGCTTGCGCCAATAGGTCCCCCAAGGCATTTGCAGCGAGCCCGTGACGCGCCAGAACTTCGACCCAATGATATAAAGCCAGTATCTGTTATTGAAAATTTTCAGACAGTCCCATCGTATCCTCCGTCTGATACGACAATTCCGCCTTTCTTGAGGCCCAACGTTGCAAGTGGTTTGACCGGCGATGAGAGTCAGGCATTGCCGTCTCCAATCGAACCTAATTTACAAAGGAGGCCACAGATCAATGGTGAGCATTCTCTACGTGATCCTGATCAGCAGAAGGCAACATTGGCTGCCTGGAGCAACTTCAAAGTCACGGACGCAGAGAGAAACCGTCAACTTCAGCAACAGCATGCAGCTAGACTTGCAGAAGACCTTCGCAATGGCATACAACGGCCTGAGCCACAGCTGCCGATCATGAATGAGACTTGGCGACAGGTTAAGATTGATGACCAAAATTCTCAACGCCATGTTGTTGGGGTCTTGAGGGCACAAAATACCCATGACCGACCCATTGGTCCACAGATCAATGGAGATATCAGGCCATCGTTTGTGACCCCATCTGCTATACCTCCTATTACTGCTGCCGGTATTGGTCGTGGGTCACGCTTCTTCCCAAATTCAAGTACTGGTCTTCAGCCTCATTATCAAGGGGCAGTACGCTTTCCACTTCCCTACCGTGTTACTTCGCCTCCTCTACCAGATGACGAGGACCATTTCCATCCGGCCTACTTCCGCGACCAAAGGCTTCCATTAGTCAAGCTCCCTGGTATGCAGGATTTAATGGATGATAAGACGCCGAAGGTAAGGCTACCTCCGACTATCATAACGCCCGTGCAGTCCCCACAGATATCTGAGGTGCGCGCAATGCCATTTCAGGCGGCTTCGCAACCACTGGTCAATAATCCATCTTGGCAAGACAGGTTCAACGGGCTGCTAGGTGTTAAGAAGACATCCCCAGAACGGAAATTCGCAATTGTAGCTGATGGATTTTCTGCGACAAAAGTACCGCTGGATTCGCCACTGGTACAACCCTCCGCAGCAGTCTCACTTCCTCCTCAGAGCATAGAGCCAATCAGCCGGACACTTGAGCCAGCATCAAGACTCGTGGAAGATGAGGAAGAACTTTTCGAGAATCGAGAATTCGGGTCTCTCCCAGCAGTGTCTATTCCGACCAAGGCACCAGAAATTGGATGGATGGAGGCCAAGGCCCCGAAGCGAGGTCAGCTCAAGCAATCAAAGACGAGCATTCAAGTTGAAGCTGCCAGCAAAGACACCCTTGCGGTGCAACAGACTATTCAAGATGGCAGTCTCCGTATCTTTATCAACTTGCTGGGAATGGGCGTGCCAAAATCAATCCCTGTGCCTGGCTCGAGCATTCAGAGTACTAAACCTGGCATAGCACGGCAGCGGAATGGCTCTGGGAATTCGAAGCCCAATAAGGGCTATAGATCTCGCGAGAGCCCTGGCAACTTTGGTCCGACCCCGAAGAGCAGCCCTGCGCCTCCGAGAAATACGCCGCAGAGTGGCCCACATCTACAGTCTCAAGGCCAGCCCAAGAACCATCCAGCTTGGGGCCCGCGCACCGCAAGTGCAGTCCATTGAAGGCTACGCTATCGTATCATCGCCCGATCCGAGAACGCGCAAGCGCATGCGGCAAATCGTACAGATCTGACGTTCGCCGTCCTTCCTCTTTCTCGGAGCAATTCCCTTCACCTGCGGTTGTAGAAGGGCTCCTCAAGTGCGTATATCAGCGAGGGGTTCAGCGTTATATGGCTTGCGATACACAGGCGAAGGCGCTTTACTCGTTGGCTGAGAAGATTCGCTTCCCCACGCTCGCCTGTACTTAACCTGCGACGTGGATGCAGGGAGTACGGATTAGTCACATATAGTATCATTGTAATTGCGAAAACCGTATGAAGATTAATCCTGAACACCGTTGCTAATCACTACCGATCGAACACAGTTGTGATTGCCTTGGAAATCGTGACAGGTCGCTATGTACAATCATCGAATCATCTTACTGGGCAGCTCATCCGTCACCTTCCCTGTCTTCTTTGCTCTTCCTCCCTTCCGTCTCCCTCCCCTCCCCAGCCATCCGCTCCCTATCCCACTCCTTCTGCCTCTTCAAAAACACCCCCTTCATCTCCAAATACGGCCCATACCCCCTCGCCCTCTCCCACACCCCCCTAAAAACCCCACTCGCCTCCTCCTTCTCCCTCCTCCCCTCCCACTCCCCCACCTGAATAACCTCCCTCTTCCCCCCTCCCTCCACCCCATCCCGATACTTCCTCCCACCCTTATGATTAGCATACCGCTTCGCGCGCGTCATGCCCATCTGCAGGAACTTCCGCGCCATATCCATGCCTACGAAGTCGTCGTGGCTTTCGTAGTCGAGGAAGGCGGCCCAGAGCGCGGCGGAGGAGGTGCGGGCTATGCTGGGGGTTTTGAAGCGCCAGTGGGGGAGGAGGGCGGATTTGTAGGGTTCGGTTGTTAGGACGCCGGTTTCGCCGCGGCCGATGCGGTAGGTGGTGTGGTCTAGGCGGGGAGGTGGGGGGGAGGTGGGAAGGGGCATTGTTTGTATGGTGGGGAGGCTCTTTCATCAGCGAGGCGTTATGGGAAACGTGTCTGGTGGCAATCCTTGGATATGATTGAGATGCTGCATATTTGGGGCACGGCTGCACATGTGGTTGGTTGTTCTTCAATCTCGCAATGGGTTCGTTCTGGAGTTCATGTCTTAAGTACATGTCGTGGTACAGCACTCACAAGCGCACTTGGCGCCTTTAGCGCTTTCTATTGACATACTACAAGGGTGTTGACATGATATCATGAATATTACCTTCCCTGCTTGCTTGTCTACAAGTCTAATTCTCTATTTTCTGATGTCGAAAGCCTCGTTGCTTGTACTCGCAAGATGAGATAACCCTGTGAGAAGGACTTCGAGCGAAAAATAGATAGAGCATGGTCGAAAAGATAGCACTAGCTACTTCACATAGCAATGTCGGATACGATTCAATGTTATATCGCAGTCAGTACGGGAAAGATGATGCTCATATCTTAACGTTCTGCGAGGAAGGGAAAGGAGCAGACGGCGCCGCTGACAGCGTAGTTGTAGCTACCCAGGGTTACTCTAAATGGAGGGAAGGCGAAGGCGAGGGGGAAGATAGCGGACGAGGACGGTCAGAGTGTACTTGTGCAACGCAAGCTTTGAAGACTGATGGAAATAACTACCACCATCCAATGATTCGAACGGATGCTGTCAGGATGAGACGCTGACCAAGGTGGTCTACCTTTAGCCCGAAACACTTCGTGGCATTGGTTGTTCGCCGAGCGGTAACACTTGATTATACAGTAAAGTAGAATCTAACCCCTCTCGACGTCTGACTTCGAGCGTGTCAATAGATCGTTCCGGCACCCGGCAATGCATCTCTACCTTCTTTAGAACCCTCGTCATCGAAGCTCGGGTACCGTGGCAATGGAAAATTTTCGTCGCTGCTATCGTCCCCAAATCCAAATCTGTTCGCCACCCATGGGACTGCCACGATCTTAGAGAATGCCCCAATAAAGACATGGAACAACCATCTCTTCCACGCCGTCTCCGGATGCGCAATGGCCGGGAAACAGGTCGGAACCTTCTGACTCTCCTCAACAAAAGGGCGAAAGGTGCTCTCGTAAGCCCCAAGCGCCTTTGCAGGATGTTCACCTTTCTCAAGCTTGCTCAGTTCACCTGCCAGTAGATAGGCTCCGGTTATGGCCAACGAAGTGCCCATGCCTGTGATCGGTGTTGGGGCATGGGCGGCGTCTCCGAGGCAGACGATGCGGGAGTTGGACCATTTGGACATCTTGATCTGTTCGATGACGTGGAAGTAGAAGTCGGGCGCTTGATCCATGGCGTCTAAAAGCCTCTGCGCCTGCCATCCTGCCTCGGCGAATTCCATTCTTAGGAGCGCATGCTGCATCTTTCTGTCGCTCTTGGATGCATCTCGCCATGCCTTTTCCTGGGCGTCGTTGCAGGGCATGAGAGTGAACATTGCCCTAATAGTTCCGTGGGGGTCGGGTCGAAGGGTGATGATTCTCGAGCCAAGAGCTTGGTAGATGTTCCACCAGTCGTTGTCGCTGGGGAGGCGGGGGATGGTGTAGTAGACGACGTACATGCCTTTACAGACCACGTTGACGGACTCTGGAGGGAAGCACTGCTTTCGTACCTTTGACCATTGGCCGTCTGCTGCGACCAAAAGGTCGAATTCCTGCACCTCCCCGCGGCTCAATTCGACCTTGACGGTGTCATCGTCGTTTGAGACGACTTTCTTGACGGTGGTGTTGAACAAGTATTCGATGTTCGGATGGTCTTTCGTAGCGTTATGGACAATCGCTGCTAAATCTCCACGAAGGATCTCGAATTCCGACGTGAAGCTAGCAGAGGTTCCCTCCTTGACAGGAAGGGTGGCAAAGGGCCGTCCTTTCGGACTGATGAATTGTGTGCCCTTTTCTGTCGTGTTCCATCGTCGTAATTGGTCCATGAGCCCCATCTGCTTCATGACTGTAATGGCGCTGCCTTGCACGTCAACGTTCTGTCCATGGGGCAGGAGAGCATGGCATTTCTCGACGATGGTAATCCGTGCCCCGGCCTTTGCTAAGAACCAGGCCAGCGTGGGCCCAGCGATGCCCGCTCCGCTGATGAGGACACGCATGGCGAGCTTCGATGCGATCGAGAGTGTGGGCAATGGACTGGGCTTTTAAGGGATGGAGAGGATGCATATTGTGAATTCGAAGCGAGCACCGCCGTTGTTATATAGCCTTCGATTATGCTATGTTGCAAGAGAATACCACTAATTGTGCTCCGAATCCGAAGGTGTTTTCATTGTGTTCCTGAAGGACTCGGCTCCGAGGGAAAGTATTCACGTATTCTAGTTAGCCGACGGAGAAGTGGGCGTACAATCCCGAAGATTACAACCAATTTCCAAACGGTCTCTAGTCTGTTTCGTCAATCCTCCCCTACATACAACAGTAATCACTTATATATACCCCAAGAACCTTGAGTACACGACTAGGTCCAGGCATACCCTGCCTTGAATATTTGTGAAGTCAACGATCTAGGAGAAGTAGCCTTTTAATTGCAAATTGTTCCGATGGCTACTTTGCCAAACGGCTTGCAGTGAACGAAATGATCTCCTTTTCTCGCGCTCTATATCAGCATTTCCCTGCTGCTACTTCATGGTCAGGTAACAATAACGGCAGCGCCGTCAGCAAGTTCTTGGCTTTTTATCACAGGTACCGCTGCTTGATTGGATGTCATGGCTACTGCAGCTTCCTCTCCATCGAGCACTCTCAGCAGACCTAAATATTCCTGCATCCGCTGCGCGGAGCGAAAGGTTAGGTGCGACAGGCAAAGACCATGCAGTACGTGTGTCAAGCATAGTATTGAATGCACTTTCAAGCCCTCGCAGCCATCTCGAAAGAGACAGACACGAGTCAAAGTCCAGATCCTGAGCGATCGACTCAGACACTACGAAACACTACTTCAAGAGCAAGGCATTGACCTGAGCAAGCTACCAGATGGTCCCATTTCTAAGCCACGAGTGGCAGTAGGCCCGGAAGAGTCTCGGTTGCAGACTCCTTCCTCCACCGAGTCTGAGCCCAACCAATGTGTCAACAAGACACAGGTAATACATGGTCAAGGGCGCTTTAATTTCATCGACAAGTGAGCTACTTCGCAATCCGTCTGTCATACGCTGATCTCCACCCAGTAGCTTATGGACTAGAGTGGTAGAGGAGGTGAGTTGCCTGGATCAATTTCCATGCCCAATTGTCGCGGTCGTGTGGGAAGGACCACTGAAATCGCCATTAGTTCCAGGATCCTGGGGACGCATTGGAGGACTCCTCGAAAGATGCGAGTGAACTAGAAGCATCCGATGAGGAGTTCGACTTTGTGCTTTATAGTCAACCAAAGTCCAACAATAAGTTCCGCCATCCGCCACCAGAACGCATACATCAGTTATGGCAAATTTTTATAGAGAATGTCGATCCTCTGACCAAGGTCCTGCACGTCCCTTCACTACGACCGGCAATTCAGAAAGCTGCGCGCAATATCGCAACTATACCGCGGAGCTTCGAAGCACTGATGTTTGCAATCTACAGTGCGGCCGTCATGTCACTGAAAGATGATGAGTGCAAACAGAGACTTGGAGAGCCCCGCATGACCCTACTATCACGATACATATCCGCCACGAAAGCAGGTTTGTCGCGAGCCAACTTCATGGGAACCATCAGCCTCGTTGTTCTTCAGGCACTGGTCATTCATCTCCTCTCGGTGCGAGATATCTATGACCCACGTGCTCTTTGGTCTCTGACAGGCGTGGCTGTTCGCATTGCACAAGGCATGGGCCTTGAGCGCGACGGAGTATCTTTAGGCCTGCCCCCGTTCGAAACTGAGATACGGCGACGTATCTGGTGGCTACTGAAGACGCACGACTTCCGTACCGCTGAACTTTGCGGCCTCGCCAAGTTCCGAGATCTCGACACGAGTGCCGAAAGCACGAAGTGGCCGACCAACGTCAACGATGATCAGCTCTATCCAGGCATGCCTTCACTCGTGGCCGAGTCGAACACGTTGACAGATTTTGGATTCCTTGCCATGAGATATGAGCTTACCAACTTTGCTGCGGCCCGAGTCGCCAGGTTCCGCCAGGATGGAAAGAATTCCAGTCAATGGGACCTCCATGCGCCAGGAAGGGATAAAGTCGAGATAGACAAAGCTTTCAGAGGGGTCGAAGAAACCCTCGAAACGAAGTACATACGCTACTGTGACCCTTCGCAGCCGTTGCACCTCGTGACAATGCTGGTGGCCCGATTTGCCATGAATGTCGTCCGCTTTCTGAAACATCATCCACGAAGATGGGCCAGCATAGAGCAGACACCGCTTTCTGAGCGTCAATGGGTTTGGGAAATCAGTACTAAACTTCTCGAGCAACACAATATGCTGCTGTCCAGTCCCCAGCTCAAGCAATTCGCGTGGCATGCAGCATATTTCCAGCAATGGCACGCTTTCATTCACGTACTTGATACCCTCCGAGCTAATCCGCTCATAGCAGACGCCGAGAAAGTGTGGCAGGTCATCGGCAGTATATACGAAAACACCCCAGATATGATTTTAGACACCAGAAAGCCCATCCACGTCGCCGTGGGCAATCTTTGCTTGAAAGCATACAGTGACCGCGAAGCTGCACTGCAGAACGGAGATAATTCTCCGTCAACGCCGGAATTTATATTGCAGCTACGCCAACAACGCGAGATCGCGAAGGCCAAGAGGCAAGCGCGAGATACGAGGAGCAGTCGACCTGAGCATCTAGGCAGCCACCCCCAGACAAACACTCGCGACATAGACTCGAAGCCGGGTGACTTAAGCAATACTTTAGAAAGTATGTATCTTCAGCAGAACACAACGTCACACCCTCCCAGTCTTACTGAAATCGGCGGCGCCCCTGTAAGCGATTCATTCTGGTTCACCAACGGCTTCAATGACAGCCAAATCGGCGATCTAGACGATGTGATGAACATGGACCTCGATTTCATGCTAGCTCAAGATTCAGCCACGGAGGACAGTGCTACTCAGATCATCAATTGGGAACAGTGGGACGCTTGGCTTGCCGACTCTAACGTGATACGGCCGCTGTCGCCAACATGAGACATGAGAGCAGGCACCTGGTTTGTATGGGAAACGGGTTCTTGCTCAGCAGATGCCATGGGGCTTCCCCCACAAGCTCCAAGGGCGGATCACTCGCCACCTTGAGCACGCGTTCGAAATCATCCATGTCGAGAGACGATGGGGGTATATGCATAGCATTACTCCGCAGGATCGAAGCGCGGGCTAGGCGGCGCTCGCTGCGCTTTCCTTGAGATGCACAACGCATCTCATTCGGAACAAACATCTATTAATTTGGCATCTTACTCCTACATAAGACACCCTCCGCACGAAATACTAAAAGATGAATATATCCAAAATCACGACATATATTCTTCCTAACCGTGGCCATCCTTGGATGACGAAAGACGTCACGTAAGGCTTCTCTGAAGCTACTAAAGTATTCTAATGGTCGATGATTGCCGCGCTTCTGTGAATAAACTATACAACATACAAGTGGGATATCTCCTGCAAGCTAGTTTACTTGCCTTTAGGTGCATGATTATCTGGAAAGGTATATTTCACAAGTATTTCACTCACCTGCATGAACCTCCTCCACTACAACGATTCCTACGATTCCAACTCCCTTACGTTCCCCCTTCATCCCCTCATCCCTTCCTCCCCTCTCATCCCCCTCACCCCTACCTCCCCCCCTCCACAGCCGCCATGACATCCCACATCCTCCAACTCGCCACCCGCATCCTCGCCAACGCCGAAACCGTCACCCACCACCTCCAATCCCACCACCTCCCGCAACCAACCTTCGCCATCGACGGTCCCCCAGAAATGGAACTCGACTCCAAACCCGCCGAAGCAGCGCGTATATCCGCCATCGAGAGCGCGATGGAGCTTCAGGATCTGCTGCTGGGGCCGAAGATGTTGTTGAGACCCGTCGTCAGTCTCCCTCGGCCTTAGTGTTGGTTGCACCTATGTCATTGATACGGTAGACGTGTGATATAGTACAACGGCACCAGCCTCCAAGCCATCTACAAATACGACATAGCCCCCAAAGTGCCGCTGCACGGCGAGATCTCCTTCGCCGACTTGGCGCTGCGCTGCGACATCCACGAGCCCGACCTCAGGCGTCTATTGCGCTTTGCGATGTGCTACCATCGGTGCTTTCGGGAGCCGAGGAAGGGCTTCGTGGCGCATACGGCGGCGTCGAGGAGTATTGTTGAGAGGCCTGGGGTGAAGGATGCGTTGGGCGTGATGTTTGATGAGTGTTGGCAGGGGTATGCGAGGGTATGGGTTTTTTCTTTCTTTCAGATTTGGCATTTGGGGTGGGGGGATGGGAGAGGTTCTTTGATTGATGGTGTGATTGACAGACTGTGGAGGCTATGGAGAAGTATAAGAGTCAGGAGATGAGTGAGTCGGTACGTTGGGTTTGGTTTTTTACTTTACCTCTAGTCGGGGAGTATCACTTTGCCAGTACTACAGTCTGGTAGTGCGTTGATGTGGAGAGATAGCCTGATATCGTCTTAGGGTCACGCCCTGGCTCAGAACACCAACCTTCCTTTTTTCAGATACCTAGGAGCCAATCCCGACAAATCCAAACGGTTCGCCGGCGCCATGCAAGCATTCGGCGAAGGTCCGGACATCACACCTGCGTTTCTCGTCGACAACTTCCCATGGGACTCGCTCGGCACCGGCACCGTCGTAGACATGGGCGGTTCCAACGGATCCGTGAGCATGGCCATCGCACAAGCCCATCCGGCGCTCAAGCTCATTGTCCAAGACCGGCCGGACGTCATCGAAGCTGCGAAGGAAAGCGAACTACCCAAAGATCTCATTGGAAAGGTTGAGTTCATGGCGCACGACTTTTTTACCGAACAACCGGTCGAGGCTGACGTCTATCTTTTTCGGTATATCTTCCACAATTGGCCCGATGCGTACGCTGTGAAGATCCTGAGACAATTGGTTCCTGTGCTCAGGCCTGGCGTCAGGGTGGTTGTCAATGATCATCTGCTGCCTGAGCCAAACACCGCCAGCCTCACGACGGAGAGAGAAGTCAGGTGAGTTCTCTTAGAGACCACGGGTATTGCGTGCTGTCACTGAATATCAAGGTCGATGGATATGCTCATGCTCACGCTCTGCAATGCGCGAGAACGTGACAGAGATGATTGGGAGGCGTTGTTCAAGGAGGCTGATAGTCGCTTCCGGTTCGTCTCGGCCTTTGTGCCTGAAGGTTCCTCGTTGGCTATCATCGAGGCGAGATGGGAAGGGTGAAAGAGTTTCCAAAGGCGTTTAAAATCGACGTCGTATATTCCCACATGTCTGCATCAACTGTCTGCGTGACATACCATGTGGCAAATCAACTCCTACTCGTCATGCCTGTGGCTCGGATGCGCCAGAAACCCATGACCATCAAACGCCCTCCACTCCTCCGCCCACTCCCCCAATCCATCATAATTCCTACACTGGCGTCTGAAACCCCAGCCCAGAAACCCCTCTCCTGCCTCCCCGGCCGGCTCAACGGTCGAATCGGCAGCGCACATAAGACTCTGTCTCAGATACTCAAAACAGTGTCCGGCATGCCGTCCTCTATCGAGACCGAAGTCGAAATCTTCGCCGCCGGACGTGGTCGAGTAGTACGCTCGTCGGAGAGTGTACAGGCAATGGAGCTGATGGAAAGCGCTTATGACGGACAGGTTGGAGCTGGAGAGGGGATTACCGTGAACGTAGCCTAGACCGTTTGGGATGAGGGAATCCCAGATCGGTTCGGGACTGCCTGGTTCTGGTGGTGGAGCGGCGAAACTTTCGTTGTATTGGAAGACTTGCACGGTGTTTCCGATGGGCACTTTCGTCATTCAGTTGCTGTCCTTCGTAGGTAAGTTGGAAGGGTGGCGGACCTTGTGGCACAGTACCCAAAGATTGCATAGTATGGGTGGAATCCCGGAAGACGAGCGCGCCAATAGTGAAGCCTACAGCTCCAGCAAGGAAGGTAATGGCCACAACCATGGCAACGGCAGCGCGGGTTGAAATGCCATTCGCTTTGAAGAGTTCCGAACGTAGCCAACTAAGCCTCTCATTCTCGTCTTCATCCTCATCAACAGCGATTTCCTCGACAACCTTCGATATCCTTGAATACTCTGAAAACATGACGTTCTCGTCACAACGACATCCACAAGTAAGTCGAAAACGGAAAAAATGGTGTAACGAAGTTTCCAGTATCGAAAACCCTCATAGCCGACACTGACCTACCGTACATTGCAGGCATGACTCTAGTCCTTCCGCCCAGAGCTACTTCATTAGGTACGGTCAGACGCTGATTTTCCATGCAAGCGGTGCAAGCGGTCAAGGCGTCCAGCTAGTCCGAAAGATAAGATCAGAACTCGTAACCGAAACTTGAATCTGCAGGACGTATGCACCTCGCATACAGTACAGCGCTAGGACCTTGTATAGATCATCAACGCTTGGCCAGATTGAGTATTGACCGAGCTCTCGTATCTGCTAGTCGCAAACATACTCTGATGAATCTCTGTGTTTTCTTTGCTCACAGTATTATGTCGAACGTGAATCAAGCAGAATGTCCTCGACTTACTTACCTATAAGCGAAGATGACCGGGAAACTAAACAAGAGCCCAAGACATGGCAGGCAGGTTTTAAGGACAATCGCAGAAACCACACGAAGTCATGGACAGTCTCTGTGATGGTACTGCTACTGATCACAAACTTCGCAACGATACTACATTTCTCGAAGCAACGCAGAGCAAGGTCAGAGCCAATACCACCCGACTACGCCAAACAAAACGACATCGCACTTGATACGACCTGGACTCGTTTCCGGTGGAACACTGAATACTCTCCCAAGAACCACAGCGAAAGCGACGCTCTTTGGGAGGCTATTTTGCCATCACATGGGTTCGTGGCCATGGATGAAGGCTGGGCTTTTGAGAGGCAGTGGCCGGAGAGTATGAGATTACCGAACGACGGCAGTAAGAGAGTGTACTTACTCGAGGCTTATCACCAGCTGCATTGTTTGGTGAGTTCTTTGCTTTGGGATTCGAAGATCACAACCCATTGACTGACGGAGAATCAGAGGATCATACAAAAGACCTTCTGGGAAGCAGTCGAGGGGAGGCCATATACTTGGCAACCATCGATGCACATGACGCATTGCTTTGATACTCTACGTCAAGTAGGTGACCCAGATTTAGAGCAGTGACGCAAGACCTGATGATTACGCAGAGCGTCCAGTGCAATGCAGACAGCACCCCATTGTACACCTTTGGCGATTTTACCGTCGGTGATGGCCAGCTGCACAAGTGTCGCGATTGGAATCAGCTCCGAAATTTTGCCACGGAGCATTCGGCGTGTTACAAGGATAGCGTTGACCCAGTGCTGTTGAAGGAGCATTTCGGCTTCTGCGATGACGGGAGCGACGGGCTGCCTTGAGCTGCCATTTACGTACTATCGATGAGATCGTGCTCGTATCGTTACCTGTAGCCCAATCATGTAGTATATTTGTACACTGGTAGGCTTCTGAGAGCCAGACTGAGACGACCGTAAGTTGCACTAGCCGCCCTTGACTCTTGTCCGTGCCACTGCTATCGAATCCTTTCATGTAAAATTGGGCATCAGAGCGTTCGTTAAGCGTGGAACATCCCACCGATCCAACGCCGGGCGATACGGTGACTTCGTATGAATTGAAGTGGGCCGCGTAAGTGCATTGTGGGTGCCATACCGTCGATCACAATGGAGATTAGGGCCTTTGGATCAGCGGAGGTAGAGCACGGGCACAGCTCTATGATCCGCCCAATAGACTCGTGTGCATAACTCATGCAGTATGCAGATTCCACTTTGAATTCTGCATCTCCTATTGCTCGCGCTTTGTTGACAGATAAGGCTGAAGGCCTAAACGCTCAGATTGATGGGGATAATATCACGGCGACCTACTAATGGATTGGTTATAATACTCCGATGTAGAAGCGATTCGTTCATCATGGATCTACGTTGATATCAGCTAGGCCTACCTCTCATGTTGGGAGATGGTCGGACCTGGGGGCAGGACCTACGCACGGCCACACGTTCCATCATGCCAAATGTTTCTAGAAACCATCTTCCAGTCAAGCCCCAATGGGATCCTTTAAGCTTGACTGAGGAATCTATAAGATAATCCCCCAGAGAAGTTGCTCAAGCCAATACTGACCCTCAAATTGAATCACCATCAAGATAAACGTTCTCCTCAACAAGTATTTTACACGGAATCGGGATCTACGGGACGATTACCATGCAAATCAAACTAGTCGCCCTCTTTATGCTCAGCCTTGCTGCTCTAAACATCGCCGCTCCTGTTGCAGCGCCAAATGCTGATGCTGGTGCCGTTGCTGGTATATACTGAATTTCCCATAGAAAGGGGATGCTGCTAATGTCCTTGCAGAGGCATCACCACGTGTCCACGCAGCAGAAGATGTGAACCTGGAGGCAATTGGTGCAGGATACTAAATGAGGATTTGGTTTAGAGGATTGACAGAAGGGTCGATAAAATAGTTTGGGTCAGGGTGTGGGAGACTCCTATAATGCTGTATTTCGGATGGAGAGGTAACCTAACGTCGTGAGACTTTGTACTATATCATCAGCAACAATATTAACTTGGGGTTACAAATTATCCACTCTAGCCTCGCTACATACCTTATGCGAGCACGGCGCTTATGCAGTCCAGTGAATAGTGCTCCATCATGTTAGCCACCCTAAGTTAGACGAGCACTGAAAAAATGGCATACTTGCGATTACTAGTAAGTATATGCATATCCAATCAAATGTAAGCCACGCGCACCTTTTCAAGCAGACTTCCAATCCTGGAACGTCGACTAACAAGACTGCTATTGTATGTTCTACCTGCCCTTATACTTGCCCACTGGTCCCTGTTGCGAGTGAGCGTAGCAGAACGACGTAGGATCTTTAGACTGCTGCTTCGGCACATCTGGTAGGTGATGCACTTTGCGTCAAATGCGAGTCAATGTATGGTACTACTGTCGTTCATATATGGTATGTGATCAAGTACTGGAGCTATAGGTCTCCATATTAGTGAGGTAGTGATAATAAAACCAAATAAGTCGATTGCGCTAGTAAGTATAGCACAGCAGATCCGATTCTGTGCTCATTATATTGGACACTTGAATGGTAGGCGCTAGGCTTCCCATGGGCATGAGGTCCTGTAAGGTCGCAACATCCGTCGAGTTGGTCTTTGCTCTTCCAGTATATTCGATAGACCTTGTACTCGGGTCCATCAGCTGCCAGCGCCACCACGTGCGATCGAGCTGAGTATGGTGGAGGAAGAATACTGGATCTGTGAAGCGGGTAAGCGATAGTCTCATACGCAGCTCTGCAAAATTTGTTACCTGAGGGTGCTGTGTGTAGCGAAAAGTCGCCGTTGATACTTTTGGGTATTGCAACGTGCGGACCGTTCTCCAAGCCTAGGTTGATATTATCATAGTCTGCTGAGAGCAGTAGCTTCTCTAACGCTTCGGGCTTCAAATGATCACGAAAGTCCTCCAGGTGGTCGTCGAAGCCGCGCAACAAGCAGTGTGGCTGGTATATATGCTCGTAGTATGGAACCTCAAGACGAGCAAAAGGCCCCTCTGTAACGCAGTATGCATTGAACACCGCAGTACCCACGCTTGTATTTCCATTACCCCCGAACCCTGTGTCAGTGTCCCAGATAGGAGAGGTTGTTAAATTCTCCCAATCGAGAGTCCAGTCCCAGTAGGCGAGCTGGCCTTGGTATCCGCACTGCTCCCTTAGCATACGCTCGTAGACGTGAATGAAGTAGCGATGCCAAGCAAGGAAGGGGGCCGCATTGTGGGCTACCAGAAGGTCAAGCAGTTAGTTTCCAGGTAATCCGATGATTTGGGCACGGATGCATACAGTACTCGCCATGATGCATATGTACCCACGGAAAATCATCGTACAGTGTTTGATTTTGGTCCACCTGCGAAGGCATAGTCTTCAAACACTTGACAGCCTTGATATAGTCATGTTTCTCTATTCGATCAAGGCTTCGCCATTCTTTCCGGAGCGGAGGGTCTTTACACACTGCCGAAGATGTAGTATCATTGTCCAGACCCCATTTTGGCATGTGTCTGACGTATATACCACTGGCAAAGCCTATAACGAGGAGGGCGAACGCAGTGCAGCATGTCAGAACAGCAAGCAAAAGCTTCCATTTCCTCTTTTTTTCAGAAGGCGAGATCTCAGGTCTTTCTGCCTTTCGCCTTTCTTCAACATTCTCTATAAGTCTATAACGAGATTTGTGAGGCTTATTAACAAAGAACATAGTACCATAGTGGACCGAGACGATGAAAACGAACGATGGTTTCCTAAACGAAATAAATGGGTTTGCTTTTTGTTGTGCAAGCCCAGACGATGAGGCTAGCACTTGTACGCTCTACAGGAAACTCTGCCAAGCTCTTCATGGTCACAGAAGACTCCACTAGGTGTAAGTATCAAGGTGGGTGTATTGAAAAAAAGCACTTTACGTCCGACGTTGGAAGGTGATGTTGTGATTGGCACTAGATCTTGTTTGGCATAGCGCCGATGCCGCCCCGAGCCGTATCCTAATTAAGCTAATTCTTATTCTAAATTTACTGGGATACCTGAATACTACGTCCATTCCTTCGACCGCCTGTACAAAATATCGAAACAAAATGCCTGAGCTGATGAGACAACAGTCAAACTTTCTAAATACATTGACCATGAAAATGCATTGACCATGAGAAAGGCCTGTGCGGAAATATCATGTGCCATCCCAGCATTTGCCTACGTTATTCTACACCATCGAGGCACACTTCTGAATCTGGAGTGATGGGTTAACAAGCGACCCAAGCAAAATAGTTAGATCGTGAATTACGGAGTTGGGCCGTATCTGGCAGTTGGATCATCTACCGTCACACAACGGGAATCCTTTCAGATCCTGCAAAAGACTAATAAGCGCTGAGCTGAAATGAGACATGCAAGGCGATCCGAGGCTTGGATACAGCTGCTGCCAAAGCGGTGCATATGAGATGGTCAAAACGCTGCAGCAACGGTCGCCTGTCCAATGCAGCGCATTTGTGGCATCTGGCAACTCGTTCATTGACGAGTACTTTTTAACGTTTTCCTCGATCGTTGCCATTAGAGCGTAGACTGATTTAGAGGGTTTGAGAGGAGCCTGCTTCTTCTGTGGGCGAGTAGCGAAATCACGTCTAGAGTGAGATATTGTGCCGCATGTGCACATTCAATCGTGGAAATTGCTACAAGACTAGCCTCAGTCCTTTTACGCCATCATGCATACAGAGCTCGATCAATGGCACCTTGACCTTCGCATATCTGAACGGCGCCCTATTTCGAGTCGTACATATCCCTCACCGTAGGATGGGACTTCCCATTCTGCGCACCCTCTGCCCCCAATTTAACAAACGGTCTTTCCTCTATATCTTCTTCCATGCCATTGGCGGCAGTCACAGAAGACCAACCTCCCGTAATGGATCGATCAGACAAAGGAATGGTCCTGGAGTTCTTCGGTATTTTGCCGGCGTAATCTGTATAACTTGCCTGAGATTTCGGTGCCCTGCCTTTGAACAAGGATCCGTACACTGGCAGACAGGCGCTGATTATTCCCACGGCAATCTCTACTTGCGACCAAATCGCGCCGGGCGTAGCTGTCCACGTCGTGTCTGTCGATGAAGCCTTGCCGACATAGTAACTTCGGACAATACCAAATATGGTAACGCTGGATTATATTAGATGGGAAGTATGGACGTTATAGAGAACCTAGCGCTTACATTCCACCCAGACCGAAAGCGATACTGCGCCGGATTAGCACTTTCAAGTGGACAAGGGACGTGCTGCCTTACAAAACTTGGACTTTGCGCGCCGGCTTCATCTGCAGTCGCGCGACGAACCTGATGGGGAGGCAAAGGATCATGATGTCCGTTATCACATTCATGACAGCCAAGGTAACGTAGGCAGGCTGTGTTTTCACGCACACGCCTTTTGGATTCCCAGTCCACAAAGTCGAAAGGGGAATACATTGTAGGAAGGCAAAGACAATTAGTGCTGTCGAATAGGCAACCACGAGAGCAGCGATACAACTCGCTATGATGACGAGCCCTCTGGATGGAAAGATTCGATGGTACAGGTAGAGGATGGAGAGCTTGATGAATATGACAGTGAAGCTATACACGACCACTCCACCAATATAGATCTGCATTGGATTAGATGAGAATCTGGATCTTCATTCCGGGCAGTATACCTTTGCGAAGCCTTCTGGGTCCTTGACGTAGATGATGTGCCTACCTTCACCATATCTTATCCACGAATCAGTCTTAAGCGTGATACCATAGCCATACTCACGCACCGAATACCGAGACCGGTCGTTGTGGACATCCCAGCACACGGGAATAGAGCCAGGAAAATGAGCCAATCATCCGCCTTGAAGCCGGCGCGCGTCCGCCATCTGGCTAGAAATCTCAAGGCGACAGCGATGGAAGGTAGAGCGAGGCACAAAATGACAGTTGCAATAAGATTTGGCTGTTGATTGTCGCTCGCATGTTCTTCATAATATTTCAATTGAGCCGGGGGTAGTTCTGATGCCATCGCTTGAAAACATATGCCTTGAGATCAAGACCGCTAGGCTTCGATATGGTGCACAGAAATTGTGTGGAGATAATGAAATTCGTACGAACAAAGGGCAATTAGATCCTGAAGTCGGCATACTTCTCTTGAGCAGAGCATGATAACGTATTAAATCGGCTATATCGTAGTCGGGTGTATGGGTGAGAAGTCTGTGCCTCGTCGAATCCCTCCCCGAAGGATGCGGAGCTGAAAATCTTGTCCCTTTCAAGTCGGAAATGCAGGTGTCATGCAAGAGTCCCACGAGAGTTGATCTAGTTGGTGATCTCCCTGCACGTTATGGTTCATCCGCTCCTAGCAATTGGTATGGTGGCTTGGTAGAGCGTGGGAGACCATACCTTAGCTATGAACGTGCGCATTAGCGCTAGGCCTTTAATTAAGTTGGTGTCCGTGCCGGTCTCAAGGCACTTAATAAGTGACAGTCTGGCGTGTTGAGTCGAACGGGATCCACATTTTCAATGTCCACTATGGAGCACAATCTATGAGCTGCACTCGATAAGCGCACTCGTTAAACGCAACAACGAATTTGTTTCGAGGACCATTGACCGGATCAAAGCAAGGTACCAACCATTGCGTCTCGATACACATCACACAAAATTACTCAACTTATCCTGCAGACATCGACGCTGACCCACGGCACCTCAGTTCGGACATGGCTAGCCACAACATGCCTTCCGAAGTCATTCTCATGGGCAGCGGACCACTCCCATCTGCGTCCGATTTTTTCAAAACGACTAGCCACGCACTATCCAAGCGACTGCACCGAATTCCAGACGGTGAAACTGGTATGCGCGGCAACTTCATTGCCTGGCAGCATCCAAATATCCCCATCACCGTCATACAGCCGCGTTGGGGAGGCCAGCCGTCAGCAGAGAGCAGTGCAAAGCAGTATACCCTCGAGGATATTAAGCCCACCGGATACGACGATCAGGCTATTGCCTCATATGGAGTCTTTAAGGAACTCAGAGAGGCTGGTGATATCCCGCAAGGCGTTCGCTTTCAAGTGTCTCTACCAACACCATTGAGTGTCATCCGCGGCTTCGTAGAAGATGATGGAGTATGTGCGCAGGTTGATCCGCTATACCAGAAGCGACTTCTGGAAGCCCTCGAGCACATCCAAGAGAAGATTCCTGCCTCTGACTTGACAATCCAATTCGATCTGCCAACGGAGATGGCACTGCTGGAACACGAGCGGGGAAACATCCAGGACAAGTACTGGAAGCCGTACTTCTCACCAGTAAAGTCGGGAATTGTGGATCGTCTAGTTGCTTTGGCTGCCGCAGTCGAGCCTGACGTAGAATTGGGCTACCATCTCTGCTACGGCGATATGGGCCATGTGCACTTTGTGCAGCCACCTGACACTGAGCTTTTGGTCGACATGGCAAATACAATTATCCAGAAGGTTGGGCCCAAACACCGTATTGCATATATTCATATGCCTGTACCGAAGGATAGGCAAGACGCAGCCTACTTCAAGCCGTTGAGCAATTTGGAGCTACACGACACCAAGCTGTTCTTAGGTGTGGTCCACGCGAATGATGAGAGCGGCACGAAGAAGAGACTTGAAGCTGCACAAGCGGCTTTCCCGAACATCGCAGGCGTAGGGACGGAGTGTGGCATGGGAAGGACGCCTGCCGAGGAGCTTGACAGCATCCTGCAAATTTGCGCAGCTATCACAGCGTGAGCAAGATATTATCACGTTTACTTCCAGCAACATGTGTGGCGAAGGAAACACAAACATATAGAAACATATAGTTTTACACCTGAGAGATATAAATTGGCGCTTACCAAGATAAGGTAAGCATTAAGCCCTGAGTAGTTAGCTTCGCCGCCTGTATGACTTCGGGTTAGTCTGAGTAACATAGGGCTTATCTTATCTAAACGGGCCAAAAAAGTGCTATCCTCCACTTTGCTCGTTCATATCGAAGTTGTTGCATCGTCCACTGCACATTACCCGATCCAGCTCACTGCCAGCAAAAGAGCTGGCCCCAGATGCCGAAGCCAATGCGACAGAAGACGCCCAAGGGGTCTGGGACCAACATAGGAGACAACATATGTGAGTAGCTTGCCTACACTTACATGTATCTGCTGGCTAATCTCTTCCCAGCTGATCCACGCTTCACGAATATCCAGACCGACCCACGGTTCCGATTGCCGTCTAAAAGGAGCACCCATGTTCAAATCGACAAGCGCTTCGCGCACATGTTGCGTGATGACGATTTTTCCAGCAGAGCAAAGGTGGACAGATACGGCAGGAAGCTGACTAGGAATTCTGGAAAGGACGAGCTGAAGAGGTACTACAGGATCGAGGATGAGAGTGAAGAAAGTTCAGAGGAAGAAGATGAAGATGAAGAGGTGAAAACAGAATTGGAACGTGTAAAGGCTGAAGCGTCGACTTCCGATGACAGCTCCTCAGATGATGAAGACCTAGACGAGGCTGCAGAAGATGAAGTATTTGGTCTCCTTGAAGATCAGGAAGGTGGCAATGGTGTACCAGAGGGAGAACTCTCATCCAGGATAGCGGTAGTCAACCTGGATTGGGACAACATCAGAGCAGCAGATCTCATGGCCGTCTTCTCAAGTTTTGTGCCTAGTACTGGACGGATACGGAAAATATCAATTTATCCTAGCGAGTTTGGAAAACAGCGAATGGACAAAGAAGAGATGGATGGGCCACCAAAGGAGATCTTTGGTGGTAAATCAACTAGTATTGCGCAGAATGACGGATCCGAGAGTTCAGAAGAGGAAGAAGAAGATGTGGAAGGCAATGAGGCCGAAGATGAGAAGATTAGAAAGTCAATACTTAAAGAGGACAGAGGCCAAGATTTCAATTCCGCAAAGCTGCGTCAATATCAGCTTGAGAGATTACGTTACTACTACGCCGTCTTGGATTGCACTTCCGTCTCCGTCGCCCAGGCCATATACGATGCTGTAGATGGCACAGAATACCTCACTACAGCCAACTTCTTCGATCTGCGATACATACCCCCCGAGACAGACTTCTCCGAAGACGAGCCGCGAGATGAATGCGATCGAATACCTGACGGCTACAGGCCAAATGAATTTGTGACCGATGCATTGCAGCACAGCAGAGTTCGGCTTACTTGGGATGCGGATGATGTTTCGAGGAAAGAAGCGCAGAAAAGAGCATTTTCGGGTAGTCGGGCAGACATTGATGAGAATGATTTGAAGGCATACCTCGGCACCGACAGTTCGGAAGACGAGGGCCCAGCGCCTCAGATTGTCGATGCAACCTCGGCAGCTCCAGGTTCAGCGTCTATTGATAGACAGAAGGGCGAAGAATCTGGATTGAACTTATCCATCAAGGAAGCTCAGCGACAGAAGATGCGTGCACTTCTTGGGCTTCAATTGGAGTCAGGGAGCACAAAGTCAAAAGCAGAAAGACATGCACCTATTGGAGACTTGCAAGTTACATTTTCATCAGGACTCACATCAGAGGCAAACAAGGGCTCTGTATTCGAAAATGAGCCCGAGCGAGATGAGACAACGGCGGAGAAGTATATTCGAAGAGAGAAAGAACGCAAGGCTCGCCGAAAAGAGAAAATGAAGGCTTCACGCACTGGTACCGATCCATCTGTAAAGGTTGTCGACCCGACGATGCAACTCGGTGATAAATCAAACCTGGAAGAGGGAGAGGAGCAAGATCTTGGCTTTGCAGACCCCTTCTTCACCACCCCGACAACAGACAAAGCCGTTAGTACTACTCAAAGAAAGGCCGACAAGTGGCAAAAGAAAGAAGAACGAGCGGCTGAGGAAGCCGCAGCAGCCTCGAAACGAGCGGAGCTTGAGCTATTAATGGTGGACGATAAAATGGATGCGAAAGACATCAATCACTTCGACATCAACGAGATTGCCAAAGCCGAGAAGACTTTATCGAAGAAGAACAGAACAAAACGGAAGATGACAGAGAGGGAGAAACAAGCTCTGGAGGCCAAGGACAAGGACAACTTCAAGATCAACGTTGGCGATGAAAGATTCAGAGATGTCTTTGAGTACAACGAATTCGCCATTGACCCGAGTCATCCGCGCTTCAAGGGGACGGAGGGAATGAAGAGGCTGTTGGATGAGGGGAGGAAGAAGAGGAGGTTGGGAGACGGAGATGATACGACTGGGGGAGAGGACTCCATACGGAAATTGAAGATGCGGAGACTGGAAGATGGTCTAGAGGTGGATGATGTGAAAAGGTTAGTTGACAGGGTTAAGGGGAAGACAGATCGGAAAGGGAGAACGGAGAGAGCGCAGTCATGACCTGAAGTCGATGGTTCGATCTAGCTCATTGGGAAAGCCTGTCTGCACATGCTAGTCATTCCATCCACAGGACCAACAACATTCAGCACAGCTGTTCCATCCAGTCTGTCCTCAATCACCCCTTCTTTGGCCCTCAAACTCAAGAATTCCCTCAAACCATACGGGTTCCATGGCTATCATGTCCACGTCATCAATCTGCCGCTTCCGAGTGTCCCAAAGTCAACATATCACACAAGGTGCTCAAGCCTGAATAAAGGAGCTTGGCCCCGAAATTGTAGTCTATTTGAATGGTCACTCCATTACAGTGGATATACTATGAGAGGAGAGGCACAACTTCTCCCAACACGCGATACCAGATCGTCGTCCTTTAAAGTCTATGAGATGGTGAAAACCAATCTACCACTCTTCAAGTCAGCTCCCTAAATGCAGGACCCCCTATCGACGCCGCTTTGAGCTGAATATTGTCCTCGACCAAAGAATATTATTCCGAATCACGTATAAGTCAACCACATGGAAGATCACAGCCGAGTCTTGATATACTACTCAATCCAGCTCGCCCTGGCTTCCTTCCATTATTTTCTCTCTTCAGTCCTGTCGATCGTGCACGCATCACCTAGCGCACATCACCAACCGTCTCCTGGCCATATTTTTTGCTCGGAGCTCCAGAATTAGGTGAAAAATCGAAATGGACGTTTTCGTTTGTTCTCGAGACATTGAAATATTCCTAATCCGCCACAAATAACGAACGAAGATTATTACCATGTCGCAACGGTGCAGTATTCTGACGTAACACGTCATGCGCCAGCAATTATATAATTAGGCTCGAAGGTCGGGTGAAGCAGAGACTATTCGACGGCGTGCATTTGAGATTGGCCACACTGGAACCTGCCTTGTGATTGATGATCTTCGCTCATCGACCGCTCTTTTGAGTCCATGCGCCAGTGTAGAGGCCTTCGTGTTGCACGGCTTGATGAGGAAAGTCTTTCTCCCATTGTAGAGGGTTGTTATGTGGCATTGAGATAGATTGGTTCGTATACTAGGGACCTTTTACGATATGATCTGAATGCGTTCTATTGGAACACCAGCTTCCCCTTGAAGTACGGGACGGCTGTTTCTTGCGTGCATTGGACTGAAGAGATCTCGGCCGAAGTAACGAAGTCGAACGCGTATATTGTCTTGCGGCGAGGTGTTTTGCTTCTTGAAATGCAAGAGTAAGTCTCATATGAAAGAGTAATTGCCATAGAAGTAAAACACAGTCTCAGAATCCAGAAGCATGGAGAGGCCTGTAATTTGGAGGTGAAGTCTTCCCTGAAATTGGCAGAATACCGAATCAAAAGATCGATGTCGTCCAGAGCTTTAATATGTTCCTCAGAATAGTATAGCACGATCGAACATCAAGATCCATAAAGTCGCATATTTAGCCGAGCGTGAGAGTCCCACATACTGCACAGTCAAGGCAGGCTTGGCTGTGACAAAGTGCGGTAGCTTCGGAGCCATATGTTTTCCCAAATGACTTGATGCAGCATTCGGAGTACTTTCCGGGAATCACTCTTCTCCACACTTTTCACAAAGATCCGGACGTCAGCATTGGATTACGTGAATCTAACCACACTGACAGTGAGACCAACCAATGACTGAAATTCCCAGATACACTATCAAAGTATGAGCCATCCTTAAAACCTGTGTCAGTGTCCGCCGTTGGAGTATTTACCCTTCCTTCCCTGTTCCATATCGGCAAGCGAGTTCCCAACCCCTATCTGTGCAATTTCTAGTCCTGATCTCGGCAATCTAGTAGCGGTACCTGGTCGAATAGTCTTTCGGACTGACAACCAGTCCTCTCCCCTTTTTGGCTCCCTTGTAGATAGTCTCGATGATATCAATCAACTCTTGTTTGTCTTCGAGCACCCAATTCAGCTTGTTGTTGTTACCAGTCCCAAAATCACACATCTGTGTGTCATTAGACTCCGTCATGTACTTCAGCTGCAAAAACCCTGCATACCATATGCTTGTTGCGGAAGAAGAACATGAGTGTTACGGGATCGTAGAGTTCGTACATCTGTTTGAAGTCTGGCACTTGATCAAGATCACACACGTATAGTACGGCGAAGTTCTTGACACGGTCCGCGATTTCTATACATTTATGATTAGGCGGTATCAAGGAGCTGAATGAATGTAATGGGCCACTTACTGTAAAGTACTTCGTCTTGACGCATACAATCCGCATCCCAATCACGACCGAATCGGATAACCACTAAACGTTCTTCCTCGGACATAATGGCCTGATCGACATGCCAGCCTGTGACCAAGTGGGGTAGGACGACGGAGCCCATGGTATATGATTTCCGATAATGATGGACCCGAAAGCCAAAGGACAAGGTAAAGACAAGGTGACAAGGTGTACTGAAGTAATTCAATTCTGGACAGAACCCCGCAACCTTCTCAGCTCCGCCAAGACTTTCGCCGCTGTGGTTAAATTCGACTTTCTGTGCCTCATAATTCACACTCAGCCTCCAGAGGACTACCCACCATGGCGCCAACAGCTGTGCTTCCCCAGGAATTATTCAACGCTCCGACACATCCTAAGACCTCCCTAGGACCGTGCCTTGACGTCCACTCCGGTAATCCCGTTCAAGCGGAGCCGAATCCCATAATCCCACTCCGCAGTGCTCTCATTTCCGAAAGGACGCCTTTGGCTATCCGCTTCCGTGCTTTGTTTTCCCTGAAACATTATGCTTCTGAGTATCCTCCTACGCCATATACTCTTCCTGCCATCCACGCCATAGCTGCTGCATTCTCCTCGCCCTCTGCCTTGCTCAAACACGAGCTCGCATACTGCCTAGGCCAAACGAAGAATCTAGACTCGGTCCCCTTTCTAAGGAGGGTACTGGAGGATAGGGGGGAGGACCCTATGTGTCGACATGAAGCAGCAGAGGCATTGGGTGCAGTGGGTGACTGGGACTCGCTGGAGCTGTTAAGAAGTTTAAGAGATGATGCGTGGGAGGTAGAGGTTGTCAGGGAAACTTGTGATATCGCAGTCGAGAGAATCGAATGGGAGCACAGCGTCGACAGAAAAGTAGAGAGGATACGGAACAGGTAGGCACTGATTGTCCTGGTCGCTGGTACGAAAATTGATAGTCCGGCAATAGTGATTTCACATCCATTGATCCAGCTCCACCACTTGCACAAACCACTGAGAACCCCCCAGTCCCCCAGCTTCAAGTCAAGTTGCTGGACACAAAACTACCTCTCTTCGATCGTTATAGAGCAATGTTCGCTCTTCGAGACTTATCATCCCCGCCTGATCTTCCCACAGCGATACCAGCAGTCAAAGCTTTGGCGTCCGGATTCACCGACTCGTCAGCTCTCTTTCGCCACGAAATCGCATTTGTCTTCGGCCAACTGTCACATCCAGCATCAATACCAAGTCTGATTTCGACCTTGAGCAATACACAGGAGGAGAGTATGGTACGGCATGAGGCGGCCGAGGCCCTGGGAAGTTTAGGCGACGAAGAGGGTGTGGAAGACATATTGAGGGGTTTCTTGGATGATCCAGAGCAGGTAGTAAGAGATAGCGTGGTTGTCGCGCTGGATATGGCCGAGTTCGAGAAGAGTGGGCAAATCGAGTATGCGACTTTGCCCGACGAAGGAGCGTTTTCACCTTTAGCAAAAGTGAAGTGCTAAAGATGGCAGCGACAGTGTGTTCGAAATCAATTATTCGTGCTGAATCTGTAGACCCCGCCTGTCAGCCTGCATACAGGATGAAGAGGACAAAGCATATGGAGGCTTACTTGTGGCCACATTCGCAGGTGTAGAACACGGTCGAGCCCTCATCTGCACCCCGAAGTTGCTGCGTGTAGTATCTCATCTCTTTTCTGCCACATTCTGAACACGTCTGTTGGATCACGGCATCGCCCTGAACGTCATCCTCGGTGAGGGTTTGTACTGCTGAGCGCTTGGAACGGAGGGCTGACGGGAAAGCTGTGGGCTTCGACCGGGTTGTGATGGCATTTGAGGATGTGTCTGTGAAAACAACATGAATTCCGCTATCACCGGAACGTAGTAGTTTTTGAAGCCATGGTACCTTTGTTTTGCGTACCGCATACATCGCACTTGAGTATCGCTTTCTCATCTCCATAGGAACCCTCCAGGAGGTTCCCACAATCGGTGCAAAACACAAGTGATCCAATTGCTGCCATCTTGGGAGTTTAGGCAAGATCTGTCTCTTATTTGAAGAGTATAGGTGATAGGCTATTGGTAAATGCGGCTGTTACTAAGCTAACACCTATGAAGACATTGAGTATTTTTGGATGTGTTTCCGTGCCTCTTCGTGGTGAAGAGTCCTCGTCGCGCAACGAGGTTGATACTCATCGCTGATAAGAGAAGAAGTCGCGGCCTTCGGTCCGCACATGCCGACATCCCGATCGGGTAGGGCTGGTGCAGATCATGAGCTCCACCTACTTACCTAGGTACTTACCTTAATTCCATACTTCAGCAGTTGTCTAATTATTGTACACTCTTTATACGTGGTGTCTCCAGTGACATGATGAGCATCTCGACTTTCTTCAGATGGTATTACATACACGGATTGCTTTATCTGCTGTAATCTCTGGTAGCAATGGCTTCTCCAAACCATAAAGCTGCCCTTGCGGTTGTCGTTCCTGCCAGTGACAACCGAAGCCAATTCACTTCACCTCGTAAGGTTTTGGCTCAGTCAAATGGAATGGTCTTCAATCGGTCGTCGAACGGAAACCCTAGTGTCCCTTCCAATTTCACTGGATGTATATCTACGAGGCATCCGAATGGAACAACAGCTTATAGGGAGTCCAATGCATTCTCCCCACAGCATCCTTCGCATGGACAAAGTGTGCAGAATGTAAACGGATCAGGTCGAGCGCACGTCAATGGGAAGGTTCCTCAGCAATCCAATGGGTCACTGAGCCATAAGTCTAAAGGAGTCGTCCCAAGTCGACGAAGGCTCTTAGAGGTTGAAGAGGCTTTGCAGTATTCGCCATTCTCATCCATTGTTCCATTCGGCTCAGGTACTAGTTACTCAATTTATTGGGCAAGCATTTGCTAATAGCGCAGGTATTGTTCCTATACCCAATGCCAACCTTTCTGGCTCACAGCAGGCCTATTCGACCTTACCCGAGCAGCATACCACCCAGCAATCCCTGCATTACCTCGATGAAGAACTTATCAAGACTCAAGGTCTGTCGAGTGCAGCTCAACGTGCTCGGCATGATCTCAAGACTTTCTTGGATCCGGCGTTCATAAGTGACTTGTGAGTTTCCCTTCCACGTTCTAATAATTCTGGTTTAACATCTGTGTACAGTAAGTTTAAACCTTTAAAAGAACTCCAAAGTGGTCAAGAACGCCCTGGTGGAAAGGAAAGTGAGTCTGGTCCTGGCTCTGCATCAGCCCCGAGGGTCGGGCCCTTCGCCAATATGATGCTCGAGGCAACAAACCTTGCTAATAGATGTATGTACTTGAGCTATCAACATAATCTGAGACTAATGACCGTCTACCTTGATAGACCCTACCCCGACAAGCCCTGAAGGAACCTCTCCAACGCCAAAGTCAAGACCAAAACCACAAACCAGCCACTCGACAACAGGTTTTCAGGCCCCACCCCCGAGGACCCCCAGTTCTCCGCAATCTATTTCAGGTCCTAAGCCCAAGATGCAGAGTTTACAACAGCAGTTGCCAACTACTCCTGTAGCTCAACGCTTCATCCATAATGATATGGCTTACTCACAGAACCCAAGGGATTCTGTGAAAAGTATACATGTACCGACTGTGACACACATCCAGCTGACTCCGATGGTCGTTATTCCTCCTTCCTCGGCCGAATCTCGCCGTACCGACTTCACTACATATGACGAGCCCTCCGCTGAGAACAAAGGTCAACCCCGAAAGCGCAAGCGTGATAGTGAAGGTCTTCCCGGGGCACACCAATCCCAAACAAAAGATCAAAGGGCGGCATCTGAGGAGACTTTGCGTCAATTACAAGAAGTGATCCAAGATGTCTTCGAGGCTGAAGATCAATCGCAACCCGATGGATCGGGGGCTGTCTCGATCAACGTGGACTATTTTGTTTCGGCCTATCACGAAGACCGAGAGATCTTGACATTGGCGCCGGCTGTCCATATAAGATTAGACTCGCTTCTACACAAAGTGATCAAGCTTGGCAGATTTGGCGACGTCCCTGTGGAGCATTTGCAGCGTTTGCAAGGGCTTAGTGTGGGCGCTTTAGACTCCGCCGAGTCATCAGAGCTACACATAAATGCAGGGTACAATGCGGACGACTTCGCTTCTTGGATTTCGAGGCTCGATGTTGTCGACGCTGGGCTCCGCTCGGCGAAATCGATCTTGAGGATCATGACCGGGGGTAGGGAGGAAAAGCAACTCTTTTCAGAAGAGCTATTGCAGAGTCTGCTGGGAGTTGTGAGAAAGGTTATAGACAGCTGTGTCATTCCTATTGTTGAACTCCGAAGCTCAAGCTCGACTTCGGGTTTCTTTGAAGCTGCCTCGTCCTCGAAAAAAGTTTTATCACAGCTTTTGTTCGATGCAACGAAAGTCATGGCTTTGATCGCAAAGTTATTGATCAAAGTCGAAGTTGCCGAAATCATCGTTACGAAAATTCAATTCTTCGCCACCCCGTTGCTATTCGTCGATAATGCTTACAGCGAGAAAGAGTCAATCCTTGGCATTCAGAAGTTTGAGAGTCTACGGAGGACGGCCATGGATCAGATTGCTACGATCTTTTCGCGTTATCCAGAGCAGCAAATCTCAGTCTTCGATGAGATACTTACTTCACTCCAAAAGCTGCCGGTTACTGAGAAGCACGCTCGACAATACAGGCTGACAGAGGGCAAGAGCATTATGCTTGTTTCTGCGCTGGTAATGCAACTTGTCCAGACAAGTGCATCACGCTCAGTCTCCGCTACGGCTACGGCTTCTCAACGGACCTCACCCTTATCCAACCGGGACGAAGAGAGCGGATCCGAAGTATCTGAAGAGAAGCATGGAAAGCCATTCCAGAGAAATTTGAAGCACGGCGAAGATTTGGATAAGTCTGAGGATACTGATCATCCAGATACCAGCACTACCATGCAGAAATTGAGTAAGAACGCTACATTCCTGATCGACCATGCTACCAAAAGTGCTCAATATTTTATCAAGTATATAATACAGCGTGCACAAAGGACCGCCAAAACAAGCGAGTCACCTCATCGACAGCACCTAGATATGTTCGTTCAGGATTTCATCGCTGTCCTTGGTGTACCTGAGTGGCCAGCTGCAGAATTGCTTCTGCGAACGGTGTTCGCTTCTTGTCGAAACATTGCGGAGCTGCCAAAATCCCTAGCCCCTGCAAAGAACATGGCACTCGAGTTACTAGGGATGATGGGTCAAGCTATTTCGGATTTGGTGTCAAACACATGTCAAGCCGCAAAATCTCTCGAGAATCAAGACTCGGAATTTAGCGGGTACCTACGCCAAATGTTGGACGATTATATGGGAGGATCTCTGGAAAGCAATGAATTGGTCATGTGGGATGGACCTTATCATGCTATAGTGGAGTATCTCGAATCCAACAGCTCAGACGATCTACAAATCAGGAGCGCGCACGCTTACTATCTTGCCCAATGGGCCAAAGCTGCTTCCTCCGGAGGTCTTAAGGCAGATGCCAAAAGTGAAAGGCTGGCTTTCGAACTCGCGCAGATGCTCGCAGGAGTGAAATCGGTTGTCTCTGAGTACAACCCCCTCCGAATATCTGCTGGGTAGCTCGTGCTAATACCGTACAAGCACTTTGCCAAAATTATCGGGTAATGAGCGCCGCGTTGCTTACAGATTGACAGTCCTCAGCATGGACTTCTGCCGCCAATCTGACTACATTTTGAAAATCCTGCTCGACGGCGTCACCAGTGAACAGATCACTGTGCGATCGAGAAGCCTAAAAAGTGTCGACAAAATGCTTGAGGGAGATCCTTCGGTGCTTGATCGGGCGAGGAACGTCAAATTTTTGATTACGAATTGCGCGACTGATGCATCCTCGATGGTACGAGAGTCAGCTTTGACTCTTATTGGAAAGTGTATTACTCTCCGGCCAGCCCTTGAACACGAATTTTTGAGACAGATCTTAAAATTGACCGATGACCCGGCGGCCGGTATCCGGAAACGCTCGATTAAGCTGCTGAAAGATATCTATCTCCGAAATTCTGACGATAGTGTTAAGACAGTGATCGTGGATAGCCTCCTACAGCGAGTCAAGGACCTTGATATTGGCGTTTCGGACCTCGCGCGTCTAACATGTGAGGAGGTCTGGTTGTCGCCCTTCTGGAACACTCCTGATCTTGCAGAAGCATCCGCACAGCACAAAGTTGACTTGAGAAGGCAAACCAGCTTAATCATTAGTACTGTCCGGCGAGGCGAAGAAGTGGCCCTATTGCTTGTTCAACTTCTGAAAGAAGTGCTCTCGAATAGCTCCAAGAACGCAGTAGCAAACTTCAAAGTTTGCAAATCACTTGTTGCTACAGCATTTGACATCATAATCGACAATTTCCAAAACGCGGAACGGCTGGAGCAGCGGCATATCTTACAAACTTTGACTGTTCTCGCAGCTGCAAATGCTAAGCTGTTTACTCCAGATCAGGTTCAAAGCCTGCAGCCTTACATCGCCAATCTTTCCAACAAAGATGACCTTGAGATGTTTCGGTCAATTGTCATCATCTTTCGCTGCGTACTACCCGCGTTGTCAAATGTGCAACATGGCCTACTACGAGAAATCCAGACGGCGCTGCTCCAGAGCATTGCCAAGCTTGGGAAGGCGGAGCTCAACGAGGTGGCCGAATGCTTGTGGACTATCAATGGCACGTTGCAGAATCCTCAGATGCTGTTGAAATTGATGATATCGGTTCTTAAGAACTTGTATAATATGCGGGAGATGACGCTTCCTGACTCAAATCAGGGCGACGACATCAAGCGAGTAAAGAAATACATACAAATCGCAGGCTATTTTGGCAAACATTGTGACTTCGAGAGTCACAGTCAAAGCTTCCAGAATTCCCTGACCTGGTGGAAAGGGCGGTCAGTGGCTGGGCTGATCGTTGACTCAATCGACCCATTCACTGCTATCGCTCAGCCTCTGTCACTTAGGGCTCAGGCATTCGACAGCGTCGGCCTTGTTTGTCAGTCATGGCCATACCAATTCACCCAGGAAAGCATCAGCAACGGCTTTCAAGATGTGCTTCGCAAGGGCGAGCCGGAACTTCAAACAATAGTGCTTTCCAACTTCAGAGATTTTTTCGCTAGGATAGATCGCCAGGCTGAGGCCAAAGGTGCTGAGAGTGTGGAAGCAATCAACGCTACATCTGGCGAGAGATTGGGGGGATCGATGACTGCAAACGACGGAGATGGCGCATCGGCACTGATCGCCCAACGCTTTCTAAAGGATATATTGAGCATTGCTATAGCCAGCCAAGACTCATCAGCCTTGACTGCTACGGAGGTCATTGCGAGTATCAATCGGCAGGGGCTCGTACATCCCAAGGAATCGGGCCCTGCCCTAGTCGCTCTTGAGACCTCAACCAATCCAGCGATCGCCGCGATCGCCTTTCAGGAACATCGTCTTCTACATCAACAGCACGAAAGCATGTTCAAACGGGAATATATGAGAGCCATCCAAGAAGCTTTCAGGTATCAAAAAGACGTTGTTGGAGATACTTTAGGATACACTGCACGGCCTTATACCTCAAAGCTATCTGCCATGTTCGAAATCATCAAGACTAGCAAGGGCAAATATCAGAAGAAGTTCCTCTCCAATTTCTGTTCGAAAGTGAATTGCGACATTTCGAAGATGGGCCTTCCAGGCGCTGCTGCAAACGCACTACATTTCTCAAGATTTCTCATTGAGAATCTCGCCTTCTTCGATTACGGTCGATTGGATGAGTTATTACACACCATTGCATGTATGGAAAAGATCGTTGCTGACAACGGCTCTGGTATTGCGCACAGCATTAGCACAGAGATCTTCAACATTACTGTTGAGTCTATGCCAGAAGCTTCAGTTCCAGGTGCATCTCAAGATCAGGGTTCAGCGGTAGTCTCGAAGCCAATGATTGATTCCGTGAGGTTAACTCAATTGACGACGGCGTCCATCATCCTCGGTTCGCTTTGGGAGTCAAGGACTTATCTCCGCCGACTCTATGGATTAAGCGCAATCCAACAGAGGAAGGAAAACAAAGCCAAACCTGCAGCGAAAGATCTCAGCAAAACTCCTAGTCGAGTTCAAGGTGTCAATGGTGACAAGTTCGTGGCCTCTGTCGCCGATAAGGTCGGCTCTCTCGCTAGCGAAGAACAAATGATCCAGCAATGCAAAGACTTCGTTGAACTGCTTTCGGTGGACGCTGAGGTGAAAGTAGCCGCAGAAGGCGAGGAAGGATCTGAGCGTCCCGAGACGCCTAGTGACGGAGAAGAGCGAGACACGCCAATGAGTGGCGGCTCCAAAGGCACGAAAAGAAAAGCTTCCGTTTCGATGGCGGGAACACCAACACAGAAGAAGAAGGGGAGACCAATACTCAAAAGGCGGAAAAGCGGGAAGAGCGTAGGTTCGGACGAAGATTGGGATTGATCATGTCAGCGATCAAACCCACGGCCGCGCATGAACGAAACCACTCAGGCTCCAGCGGATCTACCTTCTCGGAGCATATTGTCGACATTATTTGCTTTTTTATTTGCACAATCATGGATGCGTTGAGGAGCGAGCATCTGGCATTTGAATTGGAAGATACCCACCTCTGTGCAGCATCTTTGCTTCAATGACTTGCATAGTACAGTTCTTAGCTTTTCTGTTAGCTACAAAGAAGCTTTTGCTGATACATCAGCTATCTGACATTGCACTGAGCGGTCCTGACTGGACTTATGGATGTGATTATCGGATCCAGGTCTGGAATCCATTTTAGTCCGAGTGTACTTTAAGTCCTGCTTCTGGATCGTGCCTTGCTCTGTCTGATGGCTTGCCTTGCGTGATTATGTGTCGTTGTCCGGCACTCATTCGCATCCACTTCTTACTTACCCTCCCTTTGACTGCAAAAGTGAGCACGGATATGTTGTATACATGCCACGCCCAAAGATCCCTACCCCTTTCACAATCCCTTCTCCTTAACAACAAACCATAACATTCGCTGACTACCTTCCATCTCCACAAGAGCATGTATTCTCATTCTCACGTTCTGTCCTTTTCAACATCAACACTCTATCACCCCATCTCCACCATATCCTATCCGCCATTTCCTCCTAGACCCCTAACCCCCCTCATCAAAACATCTACATACATACACCCACCCACCAACACCAGCAAAAGCCAACAAATCACATACTATAAAACCCCGACTTCTCACCACCCGCTACCTTCCCGCACCCCCCTTACACCAATAACCTGCGAATGCAAGCCCAGTCTAGGCTTCTTCGTCGTCGTCATCGTCGTCAGAAGTGGGCTAGTTGGTTCGCAACTACACACAGATAAGTGCAGGTGCGGGTTCTGACGGCGGTATCATCGTATGGGTATCATCGATGGTAGCGGTTTAAGGGTGTTCGGACATGAGGTTTGGATTTTTGTGAAGGGGAGGTGAGGGATGTAGGTATGAATGGATGGATGAACGGCAGTTGCTGATAAGGACTGAGTTTTTCTTTGAAGGGGGATGGGATGGGATGGGATGGGAGGATGGCGATGGTTTTCGGGGTGCCGGTGTTTTCAGAGATTATAGATTGTGGTATATTGCAAATAGGGATAAGTAATGTTCACAGTAGCTGATATATGACTGGTATTCGTTTTTATGAGATTTCCTCTCGAGGTGGAAGTCCATATTACAACTATATACAACTTGGGTATTGCATACCCTACATGCGAAACCTCCACGCTAATTGCAGCCACAATAACCCACAGATCCCACACTCTATCTCACCAATTCCAAGTCCTCGAACTGGCATTGAACACAGGCGGTTTCCACATCAACCGTTCCGGATCGATCTTCCTCCTCACAATCCCTTTGGCCTTCTCCTTCGCCCTCGCCTTCTCCTTAGCCAGCAGCACCGCCTCCGTCAGCACAATCACATGGTTCCCTTTCGAGTACCTTAGCATGTTCAGATTCTGCAGAGTATGCAGCACGTCGTTCGTCGTCATCGCCGACACGGCGCCGATATCCTCGATGCTGATGTCGCCGCCTCTGCCGTCTGGCGAGGCTTGGCGCTGCTCGACCAGCACGTCCGTCACCGTTTCCGCCCAGTAGGCGCGGTAGCCGAGGAGACCCAGGTCGGAGAGGGGCTTTTCGGGGGAGCCGAGTTTGCCTTCGCGTCTGGAGAGCTCGTAGCTGAATGCTATGAGCAGTTTGCCGTAGCCTTTCCGTTGGTATTGGGGTAGAGTGAGGATGCATGCTACGTTGTAGCCTTCGGCGGATTCCTTCTCTTTGCTGAAGTAACCGACTAAATGGCAGCCGTGTTTATCGCGCGTGGTCATGCAATAGAAGAGAAAGGGGTCAACGTCGTAGTAGAGCGTTTTGTGATCGAGGAAGAGCTTGCTAAGGAGACAGAGATTGCGGCACCACCGGCGTTGACGACGGCCATCAATCTCGAAAAAGGAAACGAAATCATCCCGATAGATTTCATTACCTGGCGGATGAAGTAGCAGACATTTGGCACGGTGACGGGTGAATGTTTGGTTGGAAGCGTAGTAACTGAGGCAGAATTCGCAAATGTAGACCGTGTCGGCTTCGGTAAACGTTGATGGGTAGGGGGAGAAATACCAGGGTTCCATCTCGAAGGCGCCCATTTGAATGTGGCCGAGATTGCGCACTCGCGAAATCTCCGTCTGGTTTTGGGTCATGCTACCACCAGTGCGAAGCTTCTCGATTTCCTCTTCTCGTGAGTAAGGAACGGTGTGCTGGGGATTCGACGCTTTGGCAGCTGCCGCAGCATCTTGGATATCAACGAGATCTAACTCTGACTCTCCGCCTTTAGGAGTGCCATTTGTGATTTCCGGGGCAATAACAGAAATGGAGCCATCGCTGCCTGGTCGATTTTCTTTACCGCCTACGAGCGAAGGTCGGATTGGCTTGCTTTGGTTGCCGGTAGAAGGTGTAAGTTCAGGTGCTTCGGAGTTTTTGCGACTCGATGCTGCCGTTGTGGATGGACGCGGTCGTTTCTGGCCCGCTGTAGATTTGGGCACAGTGGCGGACTTTGGAGGAGCAGTAGATGTCTTTTGAGACTTCTTCGTCGGAGCCTCTGGCTGTGGCCATTCCACTTCCTGAGAAAGGTCGAGCCGTGACGCAGGTACCCATTCTGCAATCTGTGAGACTCAAGATCCCTTTCGCTATGATGCGTTAGCCTACCATCAAGACGTTTATTGAAGTCTTCGTAGTGGACGCTGGATGTTGGTTAATGTGAGATCGCTAATCTGTGAATAGCTGTGAGCTTACTAATAGTTTGGTTCACCTTTCCTGCTTTGTATGGACAAAATCTCGGCTTTGCGCTTCTCACCATCCTTGGCTTGAGAGTCAGTATCGCTTGCTTTGTCCTATATTGCATAGGATGTGACCCTGGGGAGTGAGTAGCGCCCAGTGGCTCTTAACAAAGCGCATATCAACTCAAATAGTATCTATTCGGAAAGACTTCGGTGATGCAAGGCCTTCTCTAGAATGGAAATATTTTGTGAATGAAGATAGCGCAAAACGAGAATTGCAAAAGAGCTGAATTGCCAAGGACATAGATGGTTGCAAAGGCGAACACAATAACCAACTCACTTTATTGACAAAAGCCTTCACTCCGATCCTGAACTAATTGTCAGCAACTTGTCCAATATCTCGAATCTTCTCAGTCTACACTTACCTCAAGGTGTGTACCGTCGCCATTCCCTTTTCAACGGCATCAGGCGTTCCGATGCGATCTTGCGAGCCATCTCTGGGGATCATCGCTGTCGCAAAGTCTGGAACTGTCACTTAATAAAGTTTGAAGATTACAAGATCGTGATACGAATTTTGGTGGATGGGTTTGTATGATGAAAGAGAGCGTATTATAGGGTAGGATCTTAAGGATCGTTTAGGCTTGATAAGGCTGAGTCAGTGGCCCCGACCGTCCCCGTCAATATCAGATATATAGATACCAATACAATATACCGAGTGGTCATATTCTGAACATGAAGATCGAAGAGATTTTACCCTTGATACAGTATATTCAGCGCTACTGATCATGAAAGTTCGCCACACGCCTTGCTAAATTGAATGCTCAATTCACGCCGCCTTCCAATTCCTCGCTCAAGTAAACCAGGGTATCACTTTTAATATCCCTCCCATCCGGCCGCCATGGCGTCACCCTGCCCGTTAGAACGATGAGATGTGCCGTTATGTGAACCCTCATGGCCGTTCTGCTCCTGACCATAGCCAAGCTCGATTCGAAGTGGCAGGTGTTCCTTTTTGGCCTCGATGGCTTTTTGATTGGCCCAGGCCCGGTGATTGACAAGGTCATACAGGGTAGCTTTGGTGCGCTCACCCTGACTTGCCAGAAGCGCTTGATTGACGCGTTGACTGACTTCTTGGCGGAGTGCTGGCTCGAGTAAGGCTGCTAAGGGTGGGGCAAGATTATTGGGATCAAAGATAAGGAGGGCCATGGTGCGCTCGAGATCTTCCAAGAACTGTGGGTTTGTTGGTGCACGGGGTGCAAGATGTGTAGTTGCAAATGTGAGAGCTGGATAGATGTCGCCGTTCTCGGTGGATATGGCGGTGCGGATGAGCTCGATCAGTTGTAGCCGTAAGAGTGAGAAGTGTAATGATGTATCGTTATCGAGGAGCTTACAGGGTGTCAGTAGCGTCTATGTAAGACCAGTTTTCTGTGTGAAGTGGATGCGACAAATGGGCATTGCTCAGACTGAAGACTGAAGTAGTTTGAGTTGTTTTCTCATCAATACCCCGAAGGGTCTATGAGTGGTGCATGAACAAAATATAATCATAGCAATGAACTTTGGCGGCAGGGAAAAATTAATGGTGGGGTAGTGTATCTAACCTGTGGGTTGAGTTCGTTGATCTGTTCGATCGCTGTATGAATATCTCCCTTGTTGATAGCCTCCCGAATGTCCACACGCTCCTGCACCGATTCGACGTCCAACATCGGTGCTATGTTTGCTTCATGCGCGAATTTCTGGGCGGCAGAAGGATAGCCTTCGCTGATGAGGTAGTCCATGATGACTGCATTGAGGTCGCTGTCAATTCCACCGGGGTCAGCATGGGGGTCAAGCTATGGCTGCACCAAAGCAGCGAAGCTTCTTCCACGTCTTGCATATCGATATAGTATCAGAAGAACAAGTTTGTTTAGATTTTCCGCATGATAATTTGGAGAGATTCCCAACTTGAGTTATAAAGCATCATGTTGAGAGGGAAGGATATCCAGCCTCAGGAATGGCACCAGAGAGCCGCTTGGGACAACTGGCGACTGGCCTCAAGACACTGACTACACCTACCTCTTTGAAAGCTTGACCTCGTCCATGTCATTATCGAAGGGATGTCTAGAAGGAGTGGCAGTGGATGAGGTAGAGGAAGGCTGTGCGGCTGTCAGCCTTCGTTGTCCATGCCCTGCTTATATCATGCATAGAATACCATGGCCACCCGCCTCGTCGTAGATGTTATAGCATTTCGCGGTATCCCACTTCTGATAGTGTCAGAGGTGAGGGAAGCTGACATCGGAATAATGTGAGAAAGCGTTGAGGAAGAAAATGCAATAATGCCTTAGGTAGCTTTAGAATACTCCCACATGATTTGTGCTTCGACGGGTAGAATAAGGCTGACCCATATCGGGACTAGGTCTTATTCTGCAGCGCTACTCCGTATCGTAAGATACTTTACTGTATTGTATATATTCCCCGCGAACATGTAGATTCTGACACGAGGTTGTCGTTGCATTCTCCTGCAGCCTGCCGTCTCTCTGTCATGGAGAGAGGGCATTATTCACCACCATGGGCAGACACAAGTATCATTGGTGTTGCTGGCAGCTCGGGCTCTGGTAAAACCTCGTTAGCAGTAGAAATTGTGTCCTCTCTAAACCTGCCTTGGGTCGTCATTCTCTCGATGGTAGGATAGGCTGGCCTGAACCTGCTTTCTATTACTTATTTCCCGATGTAGGACTCGTTCTATAAAGTTCTGAGCCCGCAGCAACACATGTTAGCGCATAAGAATGAATATGACTTTGATTCACCAACGTCAATTGATTTTGACATTCTGGTAGAACGTCTAGAGAATCTCAAGGCCGGGTAGCTACCTCTCCTTTGCTCCTCGCGGCAGTAAGTTGACGGACATGGAGGCGCCGAGCAGAGATACCTATCTACTCATTCGAATCCCATCAAAGGCAGGAGAGGACCACATCGATTTACTCCCCCCATGTCTTGATACTGGAGGGTATCTTCGCCTTGTATGATCAACGAGTGTTAGATCTGTTGGATATGAGAATCTTCGCAGACGCGGATGCCGACGTCTGCCTCGCGCGAAGGAGTATGTTTGTACCCGTCCAGCATCGCTTGGCGGCTTAGAAGCTGATGCTAAGTCAAAGCAAGTTACGCGTGATGTCAGAGAACGTGGAAGAGACATTGAGGGTTGTATCAAGCAGTGGATGTCATTTGTTAAACCAAACTTCGAACGCTATGTTGAGCCGCAGCGAAAAGTTGCTGGTGAGTTGAATGGACCAGCACATAACTCTCAACGAGGCTGAAGACGGTTAGCAGATATCATAGTACCTCGCGGAATAGAAAACCGCGTTGCCATTGAAATGGTGGTGGAGCATGTCAAGCGTACACTTGACGTTAAATCGAGAAAGCACCAGGAAGACCTGCAAAGGCTGGGTCAAGAAGTTGAAGACGAGCCGCTGTCCGAAAACGTCTTGCTCCTCAAGCAGACAAGACAGATTGTGGGCATGAGCACAATCATTCAAAACCCAATGACGCAGGAGGTAGATTTCATATTCTATTTCGACAGACTGTCCAGCCTTCTAGTCGAAAGGGCTATGGAACACCTCCACTTTCTCCCATGGGAAGTCACAACCCCTCAAGGCAGCAAGTACCAAGGCCTACGAATGGCCGGCGAAGTCAGCGCAGTCGTCATACTCCGTGGCGGCTCTTGCCTCGAAACAGGCCTCCGACGAGTCATACCCGAATGCAAGAGCGGCCGTGTTCTGATACAAACGAACTATCGAACAGGGGAGCCGGAGTTGCACTACTTGCATTTGCCCACCGACATAGCATCTCACGCTAGCGTGCTACTTCTGGACCCCCAGATGAGCAGCGGTGGTGCGGCACTGATGGCTGTGAGGGTGCTGGTGGATCATGGAGTCCCAGAGGAGAGAGTGGTGTTTGTCACGTATTTTGCGGGCAGGATGGGAGTGAACCGCTTGACCAATGTCTTTCCGAAGGTCAAGGTCGTGGTGTGTAGGATTATCGAAGATTTTCAGGAGCGATGGATAGAAAAGAGATACTTTGGTTGTTAGGTGTGTATGCGAAATGGGCTGCCAGGTAAAATGGCAGATTTTGGGCAGTGTCAGAGGCATGATATATCGTGGAAAAGGTGGGATGTTCGCTAGACTATCTAGGGAAGAAGCTATGCATCGCCTTCGTTTTCTGGATGAGAGAAGGACACAGTGTCAGCTTTCCTGTTGGTGATGAATATTTATTCTTACGAGCAATGCGCGGTCCCTTCTTTTAGTGTGTCCGAAAGTCATCGACGATGCGCATACGTAGGATAACTTAAAGCTGTTCTGAGCGATGTATATCTTCAGCGACTCATCCCAGACTTGGCGGCGGTCTTGATGAGATGTAGGTATTGAAGTACATGTTGTGGTGGATCGCCTAAGGTAGGCCTCGATCATCTAGAATTGCGTTTTGCTCTGGAGATTACCTCTAAACAACTATAACCAACCTCGAGTCTGAGATGCTGTCTCTATGGAGTCTGACCGTCATTAATATTGCAATTTTGGAACATGCGTAAAATCTCAGTAGGTATTCTGGAAGAACAGGTCGGATTTGCATCGAAAGTGGTTATGGCAAAGGACAGACAGACTTCAGATTTCGATCTCAATAGATACCGTAAGGATTCACTCCAACCGGAGAAATGGTAAGAAGACACAGGTATTGAAAAGATATAATAGATGGCTGTGACAAAGTAAATCACTTTGTCACAAATTATGCATGGTAGATAGATCGAAGATGCCATGTCTTCAACTGTAAAAGCGTGACCCTGTATCAATCTAGGCCTCTTGAAATCGAGAACAGCCAAAGGTTGATGTGTGGTAAATGGAGGCGACGTGCGACGATTGAAGAGAGAAAAGCTCCTAGCCATCGTAACAATATTCAATAATATAAGAATATGAAGCAGGACAGTAGAAGATTCTCTATGGGAAGGACGTATGGGTGTAATGTTATGAGCTCTTCAAGGCTGAATGGACTGGTGAAAGACAACGCTCTCGGATGAAACACGAAGTCTTAAGTATAGCGAGATAATCGTATTGCAGGGGGCTCAGAGGTAGACGTGTCTTGATGGATCGGACCCTGGCGGAGAATATGGTAAAAGTGCAGCCCTCTGACGCAAGGTATAATCACAATACTTAGGTAGAGATGTGTAAGTCCGTTGTTTTGGTGCAATAGCAAGATATAGTGAAAGTCTGCTGTCGAAGGCTTTGGTGAGGGAATAGAAGGATGTTATGATGTGCAAGAGGATAGTGTCCTGTAAAGTCTGGCCTCTGTCGTTGATCCTGATACACGGAGGGTCAGATATGGCTGTTCATAGCGCCAAAGCAGTACAAATGGACTTGGGCGGAAGTTCAAGGTGGCAAGCTGCAAGCTCAAGACTTGTTGAGGGAAACAGCACATTTCGGACGTAAGTGAGGACCGTTTCGAAGGCCGAATACCCAATTTTCACCGGTCCAAAGGTCCAGGAGGGAAGCTCACCGGCAATGACATTCGCATAGTCTGAATGTTTGTTGGATTGGGCGCTGAATGATTGGCCTAAAAGATGAAACCCACGCCATACGCGGTTTGCCGTTGATCAATCGCTGGTCGTCATTATGTACAATAAAAACAATCTCGTCACTTTGTTGGTATCTTCTTCAGCTTCTTCGGGCTGTGCATGAAATTGTTCGCATATGCTTTCGGTACCATCCTTCTCTCGTTCGGCTCCTGCACAAAATACTCGTACCCCTGCTTGTCCGCAAAGTGGATGGCATCTTCTCTTGACTTGAAGTTGAGATGTGTTCCCTGCAGATAGTCCGCAGACGATTGCCATCCCATCAGCGGGTTCTCCCATCGATGTCCTTTTTGTAGTATATCCCAATCCATTCGCCACTGGTGACCATGCCAGTTTCCAGATTGTGTAGCTGTCTTTGCTGGGCGATATATGCTGCAGTACGTGTGTAAGCCACTATACTCATGGGTCGTGATGGGGACGTTGGCCCACCGAACTGTGCGGGCTTGTAAATCAACAGGAGCTCCAGAGAGTACCGCAGCGGGCAAAGTTTCCCCTGGCTCACTACCGTCCATTACCCGCCTTGGAACAAGGGAGAATTGGCTGCTCAATGGTTAGCATTGCATCTCCGGGGTTTACCTGCGTACCCACGATGTTCCATGATCGATGGGGGCCCCGTAGTCTGGGCGATGATCGACCATACCCTCCATGGGGCCTTCTTGTCTGATCATCTGCGAGTCGCCTGGGGTTGGGGCTGGAGATGTTGAGGCATCGGATTTCGGAGCTGGCTGGACAGATCTATCCTGGTACTTATCGCTGGATGTTTTGCTTGCGTATCTCACACCGTTTATTGACAAGTGGTGAGATCTTGCTGCGCTGGCTTGCAAGAGCCGACTAGCAAGCTGTGGTCGTAGTGAAGGCATCTTGTCTAGTGCTAATGGTATTAAGGCTGCGAGGTCGTCGTTAATATCTATTCTAAGCTATTTCGTTGCCACGCTAGCTCAGAGCAGCTCCACCACTCAGAGCAACACTGCATCACCTCAAACCGTGACATTGTCTCCTGTCAACAGCGACCGACAACAATTACGATTGATCTCATCATGTGAGGATAATCTCGTTGCAACTGCAATTGTTCCGTGAATATATATCTAATGGACTAGCAGATTATAAGACTTTGTTCAATATGAGCTTCATCGCTCGGCGTGGTCTCTCCACTTTAGTCCCTCCAAAGGTACTTCTGTTCATATGATACGTGAGTACTCTGCTGATTATTACTGCAGATTGCTTCACCGTCTGTGAGTTTCTGCCTCCAATTGTCCTAAACACCCATACAGCCGGACTTTCAACTCGGCCAAGAAAACAGCGCTCCGCAACATCAATCAATCTACACAGGAAACGCCAATGAGCTCGAGCTGATATTGTGCTCGCCAGGCGATCGGTGGCGCTCAAGATGCTGCACGTATGCAGCGAGTCGTGAGCTTCTACGAAAAGTTACCCCGAGGTCCAGCACCGGAACACGCAGCGAAGGGGCTGCTGGGAAGATATCAGGCGCGCTATTTCGGAAAGAATCCTTCTGCTGCTCGTCAGTATTCCACAGCTGGGCCTCATACAGCACATTCGATGCCTCTTCAGCTAACACATCTAACTTAGCCATCATCCACGTCATTGGTTTCCTTCTAGTCCTCGGATATGGCAACAACTACTACTTCCATCTCCGTATGTACACTACAATAATACACCTTACTATATGAAGTCTAATCGTGTGCTACAGGGCACCACAAGAACAATGCGCACTAGAGGCGGACTGCATAAAAGAACAGAACGAAACCGATGTATATAAACTATTCACAAGCTATTATACGCATCCGAAGTTGCCCCATCACAGAGGTCATATCGCATATATAACGCAGAAGCAGTGTGAAGCTATCTATCTGCTCCTGTCGCCCTTGTCCTTTCTTTGCACGCTTCGAACTCCAAAGCAGATCTAGGCCTTCACAATGAGAGTCAATCCTACCAGACCTCTGCGCGTGAATCCTTACATGATTTGCTGGTTAAGCTTGATTGATGTCGTAGTGTAGGACCCCTTTATTCGCAGGTGATGCGATATGGTCAGCCCTAAATCTATATTACCAGAATTGGTTCTGCGGGATCTCCACCACAAATGATTTCCTTTTCAGCACCAGTCGTGGTCCAGCATGCTATGGCCAACGAAGTCAGCCCTAGGGTAGAGCTTAAAGGTCTTTCCAGCAATTGGAAGAAGCTCCAAGAAACGTTAGCGAACGATACAACGGAACCTCCCAAACGAAAAGCAGCTGAGGTCCTGCAGCCACGACACAACGGCGTTAAACACCGCAAACTTCAGCCGAACCCCAGAAAACCAAGTTACACAGAGCGAAAGACTGTTTATGATCCAAAGAAGATGGGGTTGAGCTGGTCGAGCACCAAAGATGCACCCTCAGCCTCCTTAGCCCTCTGGGCCGAAGATAACGATATCCCCGCAAAAGACATAGCAGCCGCCTACGGTACTTCCTCAAGAAGCACTTCCATACCAGGTGCGAATACTACAGTGGACAACGTCAATGAGGGTCTGTCGCCTACGGCTAAAGCCGGCAAATACATCGCCATTGACTGCGAAATGGTCGGTGTTGGGCCGACTCCAGAAACCGATTCCGCTCTCGCTCGCGTCTCGATCGTCAATGTTCACGGCCAACAGCTCTACGACTCCTTTGTGTTACCTAAGGAGGCCATTACAGACTATCGCACCTTCGTATCAGGGATAACGCCCGAGCTTCTTAAGCAAGCGCGCATCCTCGAAGTCGTTCTGGCGGATGTCGCAAAATTACTGGATGGGAGGATACTGATCGGACATGCCATCAAGCATGATCTGGCAGCGCTACTACTGGGACATTCCAAGAGAGATATCAGGGATACGAGTAGGCATCCGGCATACAGAGCACTGGCAGGTGGGAAAACGCCAAGCTTGAAGAAATTGGCACGCCAAGTTCTCGGAGTCGATATCCAAGATGGGGAGCACTCGAGTATCGAAGATGCAAAAACCACGATGTTGTTGTTTCGAAAAGAGAAGAAAGCCTTCGAGAAGGAGCATCTCAGGAAATGGGGATCGAGTCATAGGAGGCATGATCGAACAGCAGATGATAAGTCCGAGCAGGGGAGTAGGAAGGAAAGGAAGAACCGAAAGAAATGAAGGTCGAGAGATGATGACTGTGCTCCATTTGAGACGGATCATGTGCTCTCAGAAATCAATGCCCTCGTAGGGATCATCCTGGACTTTGCAGGCTCAAATCGCTAGCAACACCCAGATTCTACAAAAGAAAGCCTCCATTACCATGGGGCAGAAAATCTCGTGTCGGTCTATGAAGGAATATCTTCAAGCATCTCTGCGGCACCCTCCCGCCCTACAGTGATGATGACATCGCCGAGGGTCTTGGTATTGAAACCTGCTTCACAGTACGTGAAGTAGTACTGCGGTTCGGATTAGCAGGCTAATCATGTACGCGGAATCGAAGCAGACTTACCTCCCATTTCCGTCTGAAGAGATCTACATCTTTTTGCTTCATCCCTTTGTGCTCTTTCATCAACGCTGGCCGAATCTCGCTGTCGAAACGGCTGTTGAACTTCTCCCTCCACAAACGCAGCGTCTTCGCATAGTGTCCCCCAATGTTCAGTACAGCGTCCACTACCAAGGTACCTTTCGATCCCCGCTCAATACTTCCGATCAACTGGCTCACCGTCGGCAAATGACCTCCAGGAAAAATATACTTCCGTATAAAGTCTTCACCCTTCGAGTATGCCTCATATCTGGTCTCGGGCATCGTAATGCATTGAAATACAGCGATCCCACCATCAGGCTTCATCAATCGATTAATACAATCAAAGTATTGGTCCAAATACTCACGGCCAACGGCTTCTAGCATTTCGATGCTGACTACCTTGTCGTACAGCCCTTCTCTGGGGGTTGGAAGAGCCCGATAATCGCAAAGCAGCACTTCGATGTTTTCTGTGTATCCTGCGGCTGCTATCCGTTCCTCAGCTAATTCTTTCTGCTCTCGGCTTAAGGTCAGACTTGTGATCCTGCAACCTGTTTCTCGGACCGCTTGGATTGCGAAGCTTCCCCATCCAGTTCCAATTTCGAGAACGTGGTCCGTAGACTTGATTTTGGCAGCATCGATGAAATACTGAAGCTTGGTCTCTTGTGCGCTCTCGAGGGTCTCATACTGAGATTTGGGATCCGACAATGGCTGCCAGATTGGACAAGAATAGGTCATGTCATCTGAGAGGAAAGCAGCGAACATTGCATTGCTGATGTCGTAATGAGCCGAGACATTTAACTGGGAATTGGCCATCGTGTTTGTACTCCGGGCGAGACCAGTGACGGTCGAAGCGAGAGAAGAGGTGAAAGTTGTGGCATTCGACAGTTGGGCGCGGTTGAGAATGAAGAGCTACCTCCATCAGTGAACAGACGAAATTCGGGGCGTGATGGAAGCCAGCATACCCGAAAGAAAGCTACGAGATCTGAACACGATATTTCGCCCAACATGAAGCTCTCGGCGAAGCCCTGGACGATTACACTCTCAGCCCTCACTTCTGTCTCTACGATACCCAAGCAAACCCGGCGCCTCGCTTAAGCAGGACCAATTCACCCACCATATCAGCAAACAACATTGCCCGCACCCAGAATGCCTCTTTGAGCACCTTCAATTCCGTCCTTGGAGAACCATCTTTTATGCCAGGGTGCCCGCAAACTGTCACCGTTCCATCGCTGTCTGTGACGATCAACAGCCCAACCTCAATTCGATTGAGCGCACCTAATACCGTGGAGCGCGAAAACTGCACCAAAGGCCCCCAGGTGAAGGAGCCCATATAGGTACGCAGGGAGCCAAGTGAACGAGTGAGGATAGCCATGGCTCGCGGTCTCTCCTATGAGAGGGAGGAGTGACAGTGACCTTGCTAGCTGCAAGCTGGACGAACAATCTCAGATGAGTCTGCTGCTGGCATATGTACACATGTAGCGCAATCAATGGAGGTAGATGTCAGCAGGATACGTATTCGTACGCACCGCAATCATCGCAAGCGTTGAGGCCGTGAAGGATTTTCTCAATTAAATTTGGTAATTCCAGGTACAGGAATTCGGCCCAAAAGTGTAGTGACATACCAAATATGCACTATTGCGATAGTGGGGTCGTAATCGTATCGTATCGTGGACCGGGCCAAGCTCCGCCCTCCGCAAGTTTGCGGGACATTGATTTCCATAACTCCGTAAAGACTACGGAGTAAAGTCTCACATGGCTCCTAGCAGAAGCCTTTAGCCAGCTGTGCGATCTGGCGAGTGTTGTCGAATGTCTATCGTTTGAATAAGTAAAGACAAAGAACGAGATCTCGCGAGTCGCGATCAAGAGCCACGGCTCTGATCCTTCGAGATAACGATCCGAGCCTCCATCCTTTGTGCCTGGCGATCAGATCTGATAAGGCGGGCCAATCGGCTGCTTTTGTGGTCTTTCACCGCATTTTATGGACGTGAATCCAACGTACTCATACGGAGTAATGGATCTATTACATAGGGATACTATAATGACTTCATGGCAATATTTAGAGCCTATGGCATTTGCGGCATGGATTCTTCATAAACTCCCCCTTGAATCGGTTCGTGAACCAAACGTCTGGCAGTCCTTGCTAAGACTAGCCCTCTAAAAGCATTTTTGTATTAATACTTGAGTACCAAATTCATTCGCTAGAACCAGAATACCTGGTTCCTAGGTACCTTAGAGTGATTGAATACTTTACCGCTGAGAATATATAACGCTTACGGCGCGTCGCGTCTTTCGAGTAGTCCCGTCCCTAAATAAATCCTCACGCCTATCCAAAGTCTTCATTGAAACATGTTCAAAATCAGCTCGTCTGAGGCTGCAGCTTCGACCAAATGTATACCGAATCTTCTTCCATGCCGCATCGACCACGATGGACCTGTGAACGCATCAACCAAATACTGGGCTCCAGAACACGATAAAGGCAAGAAGACTTATCGACCTAGAGAGCGCACAGTCAGTCATGGAGCTGATGAGTGATAGATGGGAATCTGGAAGCATACTTCCGAGGAAGGAAGCTGAAAGGGAAAAGCCTACAGGTACCAGAGGGGTATAAGGGAATCGTTGTTATCAGAGATGCTGCGAAGGAGAACGATGGGGCAGAGAATGCTCGAGGGCAGCATCGACAGGACGAAGGGGATGATGGGAAAGACGAGGAAGAGGCCAAAGAACTTCATGGTTTAGGCTCCTTCGATGAAGTGGTGCTTTGGGGTCATGAGAGTATGGTCGACGAAGACGATGCTTTTTCCAAAGGCATGGGAGAGTGGATCGAGTTTGCAGAAGTGGTGAGCCCGCTTCAAGGCCTGGGGACTGGATGTACGGCCTTGCTGACTCGGTGAACGGTCAGATGCATAAGTCAGGGTAGCACAGTGAATAAATAAATACTGCTGGGCCAAATTCAAGCATGGGACTCTGAGACATAAGGAGCCGAGCCAAGTCGAGGTGAAAGCCTCGTCTCTTGGGCTACATTTCGTCGGCCGAGCAAAATGGCCTGGATCAGAGGTACTACGAGATTGGTTCTGAGTCGCAGCCAGTCGCTGTGATCGCCACATGCGTACTTGAGAAGTACGAAGCCTGAGCTATTGCACAGGGTAGCGTACCTTGACGCTAGGGAATCAGAGAAGAAGTAGCGTGACACGTCGAGTCTTCCCGCCAGCGGGGAAGATGTAACAGGAGAAAGGTTGGAAGCTTGACGCAGGGCATGGATGGTGATAATGATACCCGCACCGTTCTCAATAACCAGTCATGATAAGATAGCTCAACTGGCACTTGGATACCTACCTTATGTATTCACAGCTTAGCTTCCTAGAACCGTTTTGCTTTATTCTACTGGTGACACCAATCTGAAATTCAACTCAACACACTAAAACCCAAGTAATTTCCATAACTCAGCTACCCCGTATATATAAGCCATGCAACAACCTAAGGTATATGCCATATCTTCTTGCCATACAACATATACCAAAAAAAACATGCATCTCTCTCCTTCGAGAGGATGCAAAAACTGCAAAAAGGTCACACCCAGATTCGAACTGGGGTCGCTTGGATACTCCGATCCGGATCAGAACCAAGAGTGATAACCACTACACTATGCAACCAATCATAGTATCAATTTTGAGAAGCATAGTATGTAAATATATGTAGATGTGTAGATTAGCACACAATCGCAAGGGACATCACATGCTATTTTATGTATCTTATTAGATCCTTGGCACATATTATACCCGAGATTGGCAGTTCTACATCGACGGAAGAAGGAGCTGATAGATGGTATGCTTCGATTTTCTCCGATGGCGATTGGTTTTTGCGATAGAGTCATTTGTCAATTTTGCTTCAAGACTTATTGAAATAAAAGATGTCCAAGTTCATGGGTTTGTCGGTTCAGCGACGTACTTTTTCACTATTCTAGAGAAGGTGGCCGGTACTTTATAAGATCTTACTCTAGACCTCATCTATATCTCTTCGACAATTCCATGGTTCAACATGACTGATATCCTAACCGAAAAGACCCGTCGCAAATATATCCCATCTATCTATCAACCCTCTCTCAAACTTTCAACCTCACTCCAAACCCATCCCTACCAAGCCGAGCACGGGTATACGTAAATTCCCAGTCCATCTCGTCCGCACCTGGCTGCAGATGCCGTAGCGTACGGAGAACGTCTACCAGCTTGTCTTCCGAAATGGCTGCGTCCCGGATGGCGTTCAGGACTGCGAATGGCCAGCGCTGGTCATAGTGGCAGGTAGAATGTGTGGCGTCCGTGGGATTTCGAGGGATAGATAGAGCGTTTCGTTCCTTGCGGTGATTGGATTCCTGTGAAGCGTTCCATGGAGTTGAACGATCTCTATTCGGGTTTGTTGAGGCGGGACCGGTGGGCGGTGTATACGAGTCGCGACCTGATTGGGGTTTTGCAAGATTCGGGTGTGTTGTATCGTACGGGGGGGAAAGGGGGAAAAGGAGGGGGGGAGGGGGTTTGTGGTACGGGTTGTTATCACTCATTCGATGTTGGTTCGGGCGTTGAGGTTTACAGTCAAAGTTTTGAATTGTATATGAAATCCATGCCTGTTCCTGTTGGAGCCATCTCCTTCGCTGATACATGAAGTCTGAACTTTGGATGAGGATATGAAGATAGGTGTGGGCTTGATGTGGGGGAGATTGTTTTGTAGCGTATGGGACTATAGTCCAAACGTCCTTGAACTCTTGACCACCTCCAAGCTTGCTTCCAGGACCTCATGGTAAGCCCCCATGCCTCCAAGACAACGTCGCGTACAATTGACAATTGGGAATTTCAGCAGCATTGTCTCGAAATCCTAATGTGGCAGATAGTTGCCTTGACCCGATGTCTTCTATTGTTGGATATAGTATTCGGTGTGCACTCACGATTTTGGGAAGATGTATACGAGTCAACCATGTTTGAGAGCGCTCTTTAGTCTCGGTGGTCATGGTTAGATAACATCGCGGACCGATAGATGGCTAGAGAATCGTGGATCGATGCGTGTAATTGACCGTATACTAAAGAGTCTGTTGATCAGATGAGAGGAACCATGCTCTCCTTCAGATCGTCCCTACAGAGGTACGACGTGCGACATGTTGCCTGAAGCGAAATCAATCTTCGCATAAACGTTGTGCAAACCACAGTGAGGATTCTCCAGCCCCTAGAATTTAGTCATGGAGAGTGTAACCTAAAGCTACAGGAACATTGAGCCTGTTCGGCAGAAACCTTTCACCCCTTTTTAATATCACAAAAAGAATAGTATCCACAATGCATCAAGCTCAGCTACAGCCAAAGATTGACTTTCCGGACCGGATTGCGATGTCTCATACACATTGACATGGACAGTTATATTAGCTTCCTATAGTACCAATTCACATCGACTCTGGCCATCTCATGGATAAAGTGAGTTCGGGAATACTTGAGTTGCTCACGGGAATTGCTGCATTCTACGCGCAACTGATTGTATATGTGCTGTTGCCCTCGGGCAGGTGTCCTAGTAATTCATCATATCTAATTCGCAGTCAGGATCACCATCTCAGTATAGTGGCATATCTTTGGACTCACCTCTTCCAAACAAGGCCCTCTTGCTCCAGTCCATGGCCAAGAGTATCCTCGTCCTCAAGCTTACACTTTGCGCAAAGTAGACGCTTCTCCACAAGTAGACAGCCATCAAGCCTCCGCTGAAACTCAGTCCATTGATGTCAAAGACCGCCGAATTTCCAATGTAAGCCAGACTACCTAGATGATGATACTCAAAAGCCTTGTATACTGCATCATCCAGATCGCCATAGTCGACCTCGTTAGCCATCATCCCGGGTGCGGCCTGCGCTAGCTTGTTAAGCTTCCGCCCAAGATACTGTCCCTGTTGGTCGGCACGTTGGGCTGTGGCTGGAAGGGAAGTCAACTTTGAATCGATCTGGTTTAGCAACTCGTGCAGCTCATTGAAGTCAAGAGTCCCGCTGTGGTCTTCGTCATACTGCTCGAATAATTTGTCCAACCGGCGGAGATGGTCCGAAGCCTGAGGGAAGCGTCTCTTGACCTGCTGGGCTACACCGCGCCATTCCGCAAATGATATTTGCATTTTCTCAAGGTCCTTGCCCTTCTCCAAAGCCAAATGGCGTAGGAAGTGGACCAGATGGTCAGCGACGTTGTTTTGTACCGTTGAGCAGTCGCCAATAGCGTAGACTGAGCCTAGCGGAGCGCCGTTAAGACGAAGATGTGTGTCGGTTTCTAAGGCGTGTTTATTGGTTTGCACATCGATCTTGTCAGCTATGCGCTTACAAAAATCGGTCTGAGCAACTCCTGTAGACCAAAGACAAAACCCCATAGGGAGCTCTTTGGTCACCGTCTCGCCACTTTCAGTCTTTTGAGCGAAAAGGATCTTATCCTTCTGCACCTCCTTGACTCGAGAGTTCGTCAAGACCTCGACTTGATCATGTGCGAATCGAGCTTCCGCAAATCTAGACAGTACCTCATCGTAAGTATTTAAGATGTGGCCTCTGCTTTGTATGACATGCACGGAGATCTCGTTCCGAAGTATCTTTGGAAACGACCGACCCATGTCTTCGTTCAACATATCAAAGAGCTCTGCTGCAAACTCTACACCAGTGGGCCCTCCGCCACTGACGACAAAGGACAGAAGGCGCCGCCGTTCTTCGTCCGATGTCGTTGGTAAGCAAGCATCCTCAAGATTCTGCACCACTTTGTTCCTGATTAGTCGAGCGTCTTCTATATCTTTGAGAAAATGGCAGTTCTCGAGCCCTTTGACACCGTGGGGGTTGGTAGTGGCCCCTTTCCTCATGTCAGCCATAGCCCAACGACGCGCAAAGGTCTCTCTTACCAACTCCCACCACCAATTTGTCATAGGGAAGATAGAAGCGGGACACCTCTCCCTTGGAATCTGTTTGGGCAACCTCCAGCAGCCTCTCGGAGAGCTCTACGTCGACGGCCTCGGCCTTCAAGAAGTGGCCCCTCGCTCGCTGTACGATTCGGCGAATAGGCTCTACCAATGATCGTAGTTCCAGCGTCCCAACAGTAGCTGAAGGTAACATAGGAGTGAACAGAAAATAATTGACGGGGGATACAACAGTAACATGGTAGTCCTCGGGATTCAAAACCTTCAACAGTGCTACACTCCCCCATCCGCTACCCAGTATAACCAATTTGGGCTTATATTTTTTTCTTGAATTCTCAGGGCAGTCGTCGTCGTCGACGAGCACCTCTGCTATTGGCAGATTCTTTGGGCCTCCTCTTCTCGGTTGTAATGCATGTTCTGAGACAGGTATATCCGTATATGAAAGATCTTCCCGGTATGTTGATGCATCGTATATGAAGAACGCTATGACTAAACCGCCACTGACCAAGAGAAAGCCTCCAGCGTAGGCAAAAAGGCGGTAGACGAAGCGGAAAACAGGACCGCGCTGATGAGGAAGTGGGTCTGTGGATATTGATCGGGTCGAAATGTAGGGGAAGGGGGATTCTTTAGGATGGGTCCACAGCTTTTGCTTGTAGCGTCCAAGCTGTCGACGCTTTAATGTTTGCAGAGCATTGTCAATTGATAGGTATCTCCTGTTAATCAACTTGCTTGGCGATAGGGATAGTTGAGTCCTCGATGTCTGGGGAAAGGTCCGTAGCTGGGCTAAGACCTTTGTCGATCCATTGCGCATCATGTCTGTGCTCAATTGATCATGGCTAAGAATGATTTATGTATGTAGTGTGCCTGAGAAGTAAGGTATGTAAAGTCGAGATTTCAGGGCCAACGCGTGGTAGGAAGCCCGCCGTCATACTTTATCTATCTTATCTTTGACTAACGTTGCCAAGACTTCGTGCGGTATGTTTCCGCCGGAAATTATCCAGTCTCACAGTTTTCATACTACATAATCACAATCCTTTCGCGTGGTGTCCTTCGGCATCATGGCCAAGCGTAAATCAGGATCCGATGATGATAGCCCTCACAGCAAAAGACAGAAACTCACTAGGCAGTCAGTAGCTCAACAGGAGCCCGTCAACATACAATCATCTGAAGATCTTCAATCACTACTAGCTTTTCAGCAAGATGCTGGACCTCATGTAAAGCAGAGTAAGAACCCAACTTCTCCAGCATTCCTTCATAAGGTAAGAACTAAGTCCGTTAAAAGGATATCAGTCGTTCAGGTCATTCTTAGACTCGATTGCCTACGGCAACGAACATGACGAGCGATCTGCTAGGCGGAAGATATTCCTGAAATACCTCCAGTCTCAAACGACCAAGGAAGGCGACACCTCTTCCACGCATCTGGCAGACATAGTACGAACATGGCACTATGTAGCACAAGAAAACGTCGAGAGTCTTTATTCCTTGATCGTCGCTGTGCTTGCTCTCCTCCTCAAAACCATTTCAACCCTGATTGAGTTCCGCGACTGCGGAAATCACCTATGCAGGTCCCTTCTAGAAGATGATCAAATCAGGCTATTTGATAGAGGCTTAAGTGCCAACAAAGCCAAGGAGCACCTAATATCTCCATGTTTGCGCCTTTTGACAGAGATTGTATCGTTTGATGGTGGCCATTCTGCTCATAGTATGTTCCGCCAGCGAGAGGTAATATTCAAGCGGCTCGAAATATTCTTGAGAATGAGAAAAGATGCCTTTGGAGAAGGAGCTGAGAGTCGGCAAAGGCCTTCTGTTAGGAATAATGCACTACGATACTTATATGCCAATCTCAGGCTTCAAGTGCCCGCTGCAAAAATACAATTATTGACTCATGGGAAGATTGTACGTGCGATCTTCGAAGATATCCTTGAAGACTCGCCCATTGTGATTCTCGAACTCCTTGAGGTCCTCAGGAAAGACGTCGCTTCAGCCAGCACCCTACCTCATATGGTCAAAACCCGATTCTTCAACGACTGGGTTCTCAGCCGTCTCGCTACCTTGTACAGATATACCGAAGTCGATGATACCGCTGAGGGGCGGATCAATGTCCAACAGCTGATCCATAATTTCCTGCTGTTCCTTTGCACCTCTCCCGGTGATGGGGTACTAGACGCCCAAGAGCAGCGTATGACCGGAATCAGGGATGGCAAACGTGAAGATCGTTCTGAAACGGAGCCCGTTTCCCATCCAAGCGTTCGCAAAGACAATCAGCCAGTAGGCAGAAACACAAAACTTGCGATATTTCTACAGAGCCTCCGACCGTACGCCAATGTACTGCATGGCGAGCTGATACTGGCCGTATTCCGAACCACGCCTGAGATGGTACCCGATTACTTTGCCAGGAATCGAGCGTTTTCATTCGATCCCAAAGCCACGACCACTTGGATTGGTTACTCATCATTCTTGCGTGCCACAGTGCAACTACCCCTACCCAGAACATTCACAGTCTCCAATTTCGACGACCGGGTTCCGCCCCCATATGACAAGCTCATCGACAGCATCATGCCGGAGCCATTGACTCAAAAGATCATGACTAGGTGTCTGAATCAGAGTACTGACTTGATAACATTTCTATCTGCGAAGCTTTTGACCGCGGGTTTCGAAAAGCTTGCAGAAGTCCTGCGAATATTCAGAGGTAGACACGGTCATCAGGATCAGAATCGAAAGTCCAGTAAATGGAAACAAGCTACTTTAGAGATAACCGCTCAATTTTGTAGCCGTATTCCGGATATCAGCCATGTCATCGCACAGCTTCGAGGTTGTTCTTCTGAGAAAGTCGTCCTACGGGAATGTCTCAGCCGTCTACTGGTGCTCTATTATGTAGTGGTCCCTCACGTAGCCTTAGAAGCGAATTTTGATGCGTCAATAGCGCTCTCGGCCTTGCTCCAAGGTAACGATCCGGATGTTCGGAGTCAAGAGAAGGACTCTGTACGGATCCTTGAGCTGGACCATATCCTTGACATAGCGAAATGTTCACCTAGTATAGAATGGTGGCATAAATCAGGTGCGGAAAGCCTTCTTACCACAATGTCCACGACTAACAACATTGATAGAAAAATTGTGGCTATCACCATTCACTACGCTCCTCAAGCTGTATGTTGAACGCAGACAAGTCCGTTATGATTCTTTGAAACTGAGGACCATACTTTTTTCTATTGTTCAAGAACGTCAATTCTTGGATTCCAGCAATGGTATGCTTTCTTTGGAAGTTCTGGTCCTTACGCTGCATGATAGCGAAAAGTGGAAGGCCTCGAGCAAGGTTTTCGAGTTTCTTGACAACTGCATCTTACGTGTGGTGAGAAAATCTGTGCACTACTACGACACATTTTCCAACATTGTTGCTACAACAGCTGGTGCAAATGAGACCGCTGACACTCACATCGATCTGTTGTTGATCACAGTCGTCGAGCAATGGCCGTTCCTGGTGAAAAGTGCAGACGAGGCAGCAGTTACAAACGTGGCGACCTGGCTTGTTCGCTACATAGAACTCTCATCGCTCCGCATTAGAACCAAGGACGATGATAGGCTCTATCGCGGATGTACGAGAGTCCTCGCACTCATACGTGACCAGATCAGTGTTGCAGTCAACGATGAAGCATGCCGCAATATGCTCGATAGAACTCTGAACGACCCTCCAGAGCTAGGTTTATCCATCAAATCAGCCACTCTCGATAGCATCAGTGAGCAAGAGCTCGAAGTAAAACCAACGTCTCAGGGTGAATCACGCGAGCCCGAGCCCTGTGTGAATCAAGTACCACCGGGCCCTCCAGAGGAGACTGAGGATCATCCAGGGTTGAATCGATGGACTCGCAAAGACGTCATGGACGCCATTAGCGATGGAGCAATTGAGGAACTTTTCCTTTGCCTGTGCTCAGAATACGCAGAGATTCGCCAACAAGCAATAGCGAGTGTCGGTACCTTTATGGCAAAGCTCGAGGTATGGATGCACATGCAATACTGTACCCATGACTTACTTCACTTAGGCATCGGGGTACAATGAGTGGCGACAGACTTACGTTATCGCCGGAGAACTCATCGAGACTGCGAAAGATGTTACGTCTGACAACTCTTTGCCTTACATCGCAGGTGTGCTCGCTGCACGCCTTCTGTCAGTCGTCGCAGATCCCCTGCATATCATGTATGAGAAGGTTAACAGGTTCTTACACAAAGCACCTCGATGGAACGTGGCTAAGCTAGCATCGTATTGGGTCGACAAGATATTATTGAATCCGCCCACACGTGACGAAGCCCATTATCAAGAAGCCGAGTGGCTTCTCGATGCTCTCGTTGATGGTCTTCGCACACCTGCTGTAAGTCCAACTACCGTTGCCTGCAAGTCTGAGGCTGAAATACCCCCAGGACTTCGTCATCTATCATGGCTGCCATGTATTCGAAAGACTTCTTTCCTTCTCAGCATCGCCACTGATACCAGACGCATGCTTTCAGAAGATTCTGGCTTTGCTATTTCGCTGTACTTACGTCGAAGGTAGCTCAACGCTCATCACTCGGTGTGGATTGGTTGGCTGGATCGTGTCTCGTCTTGCCCTCGGTGGGAGTCCCGATGGAACAAAGGAAAGTCTGAGACTCTTGGCCACAAGGTCCTATCAGATCAGTGATCAGGCACGTGTCAACGAGTGGAGCCATGAGACTCTGAGTGCCGCCATAGAGAATATTCGAAAATCGAAGAGCTGATGATCATCCATGCTATTGGCCTTGCTGTAATATTGCCTGTGTGATGAGCTGATTTGAATTTTTGAGACGCAACCCCTTGATCAGACACCTCTGCGCATACCCTTTATAGGCTTCCCCTTAATCTAACCATGTTCTTCAACTTTGAACGCAAGATCGAGAACCAGCATCAAAAACATGCAGCCCTTTCCGAATGCTGACGAGTTAGTCTTGAACTATCCTGTTCACATGTACAACAGTACATTGCGTCGTTCATGTCCAACACGATTAGCATACATGATGGATGCTACGATCATGTATGCTACGATCATGTATGCTACGTACTCGTTGATGATCATCATGGTGACGATATAAACATATCTGCACACGTTCTTTTAGCAAGTATCAAAGCAGTCGCACGAGACAGTCATAGGCGCTAACCCAGATCCCCTCCCCCCGCGCCGTTAGAATCTGGAGCCCTAGAAGTTCGTTAGCGGCGAGGATCCAGCCCTATAATCTCAACCTCACTCGGACATCTTAGGTTTAAGTTAACAAAGTCCATAAATACTGCCCATGACCACCCAGTCATATATCAATCTCCACAAGAGCTATATCATGGCCTTATAATCCCCCAATTTCTGATTTTCCTCCCTTCAAAGAGCTGCAATTGACTCCCAGCTTTCTATAAAACCCTCCACGACACATCGCTCTCTCGACCTTTTCCTACGTTTGTCCTTGGCTAGACATCATACTTGGTACGTAGACTACTGAGGTACTTGACCAAGTCGATACTGACGTTCATGTCGAGGGTCTTTCTCGTCCTCAATTCCTCACTCCGCAACTGAACCCGAATTGTAAAACAAGTCTCTTTCTTGCAGTGCACATAATTCACACTGCTTTCAAGCCTCCCATTACGCTTAAGATGGCACGTTCATACACTCATGACGAGTTGCTGAGGCTTCGGCAATCTCCATTGGTGTACAAGCCTGCGAGCCTGCCGCCGGTGGAAGAATGGATGGGGTAAACAATCGGTTGCATGCATTGGGACCTGCTTCAGGCTAATGCTCGTTACAGGCCTATCCCGGAACAGAATCAAGGACAAAATCAGAATCAGAGGAAGACGACCAATAGATCTAAGACTGAGGAGGCTTCTACGGTCGAGAGCACGACGAGCCGAAGGCCACCGTTCGAATCAAAGGCCCGGTCAACAAACGGTACCTATAACCCCGAATTTCTATACATCATCTCTGCTGATCCACGATCCGGACAGTGCCCGAAGATTTCATCCTCGGGCCTCCAAAAACAGCTTTTGCTTCGGCTTCTGGCACACGACACGCCTCTAAAACGTTTGACTCTCCGCAGCGCGCAAGTTTCAATAGTCCAGATGATACGATCGTTAAGAATGATCGCACCAACTTCAGAGACAGATACTCCAAAGATGTACATAGAGATGGGGATCAGACTCGAGATTCCAAGCAAGGAGCCAATCAAAACAGGCGGAGCATGAAGGAGGAAGGCGACCTTTGGTCGAATGCACGGCAACAGAAGAATCCTACCCATGAAGACAGCGAGCGTCCGTATCGAAGGAATGGGGACCGAGGTCACGACCGAGACAAGGACGGAGTACGTGAGAACAGACCACCAAGAGGCTTCGAAAACCATCGTCGGGAGGGAGACCGTGACGCTAATGCCGAGAACGGAGCACGTCGTACAGACAATGGGAGAGGTCGTAATGAGCCGCCTTGGTATCGCGATGAGGGCCGTACCGATGAAGGAGGCATGGAAGATCAGGAATCTACGAGAGCTCGAGATTGGCGGGACAAAGAGAGACGAGCGACACGTGGATCGGATCGGGAATGGAATCGGGGTGGCAAAGCAGAGCTTGATCCAGAGTGGATGGACACCCCTGAGCCAGAACCGAAGAATCATATCCACACTCAGGAAGATTTCGAGCGGTGGAAGGAGCGCATGAAAACAGGCAACACTGCGAAAGCAGAGGTCCCTGCGGAAAAGCAACCTAGCCCCGATCGCACTGTCCCAGGTACTGGCACGGGTTCGATCAAGAGTAAAGTAGATACGCCTCTGGTTGTCGACTCGAGCATTGATGGATTCTTTGGCCTTTGGAACCAGCCTAAAAGTAAGGAGGTTATCACCGAATCGGCTAACGGAGGAGAGCCAAATGCGGCGAAGACAGCAGCAAAAATGTCGAAGGCTTCAAAGTTCACAGGTTTCTTCAATCCCAAGCCAGAACCGGGAATAACACAAGAGAAGCCATCTCTTCCCCTGGTTGCTCCCTCTGCAGATTCTTCCAGTGAGGATAAGGAAGGCTTCCAGCGAATATTGAACTTGCTGGGCCAGCAGCAGCAACCACAACAGAATGGGAAGTCTCAGACACCACCACGTAGCCAGCAAAAGCATCGACAACAACGAGAAATACCAGCATCACCCCCCAATCAGCTTCAGAGAGGGCCTGAGGATAATGAACTGTACAGCCTGCTTGGTGCTACTTCGCCGCCAGTGAAAGCTGTTGCGCAGAACACAGACAGCGAATTTCTGCTGAAACTGATGCAGCAACCACGACGCGGTGGCCATGACCTGCGGCAAGGCGACTTCAATGGCCGTCGAGCGGGTCAAGATACAGCACCCGGCTCGCTGCCATTCTCCAATCTGATGATATCACCCCACGACACATTACAGCAAACGCCTACCACTGGGCCTCCTCCTGGTTTCTTCGATGACGTGCCAGGTCGCGACAAATTGAATCCTGGCACAGAGAGAAGAGGCCCTCCGCCAGGATTCTTTGATGGCAATCTACCGCGTCAGACATCGACAGGACCACAGCAGCCTATGCTTCCATCGGGCTTACAGCGCCCTCCGGGGCTAGACCAGCTGCCCCCTAGCTATCCTCAGCATCTGCATTCGCAGCGCCAAAATATGGCCGCTCCTCCCGGTTTCCAAACTCCCCCACGTAATCAAAATGCTTTCCCTCCTGGGCTCACTCCAAGTGAGAGGACTCAATTCGGTGTGCCAACCAACGGTCGAGGCATGCTCCCCCCAGGTTTCATGCATCCCGCGCCTCCAGGTTTCCCATTAGCATTTGGGCAGGAGGGAATGCCGTTTGGGGCATTCGACGCAGGGAACTTTGGGCAAGGCTTTCCGCCGCAACAGCGACGACAATAAGCCGTGGGGGCTGATGGATCACGATATGAATCGGGTTACGAATGCATGATACCCAAATTAGCAGCTTGACCCTTTGCAGTAGTTCTAGAGCAGCTGAATATCTAAGCTGAAGACGACTTTGCAATATTAGCTAGCAAGCCAGCCAATGACCAGGTACTTGACAATACAGTCCAGGTTGCAAGTAAATGAAAACGGACTATGCCTGGTGAGGGGTAGTGATATACATGTAATATGATATTAACCACGAAAGTGCGTAGCGAAACATACGGCCACATCTCCTGTTTGCCGGACCTGATGTTGCGAACCAGCCTCATTTATGTATCTAATACCGAGAGTATCAGAATTCTCGCCCATTTCCATAACTACCAGCATTCCTTCATCCAGATTTAGTATCTACACCCCTACACACCCCCAAATCCCAAATACACCATCCGCAATCAACGTATAGGAAAAGCAGCAGATGAAATCAGAGCACACAAACGACGCTTTCTATATACCTTATTTCCTACATTATTTTCTCGCTGCTATCGTATCATCTAAGCAGAAAGTCTGTAGATATATTTAGGACAAGATCATCCAGTCCCCTTCACCATGTCATTGGTAGATATCCCAAACTTTATCGATCTACTTGGATATCCTACCTATATGTCAACTAGGAGATTATGAATCTTTGCTGAATTCAGCGCTAGGCAGAATAGGATGGACTTTGAGGAGTTTCTTGAGTTTCTTGAGTTGTTTTGCGGAGGCTGTTTCATGTCGTTTAGAATGTAGGGTTCGTGGACTTGGGAGATATACCATTTGATGGGACAACGGCTGCCTATTCACTTATGCGAAAATAAGCTAGGTATGGAGCTGTATGCGTTGATAGAAGCGGAGGCGTTGTCGGCACTCCTAATGGCGCTGGCGAAACTTTCTGGGTTTTTTTGGCGTAGATGGCCAGGAGGGATCTAGAGGAGCTATGGGAACAGGAACTGCCTTGAGGACTGAGGTATCAGCGTCGTATACAGTACGTACTGTTCTTCCAGAATTGTTCATTAACACTCTGGTACACAGATTGCAATGGCAGCTACCAACGCTGCTTTTGTGTGGTGTTCGCTAGCTACCTCTATACATGGGAGCCCGTTCCTGTTGATGTTTTAGCGATATTGTACAGACCTAGCGCAATCAAATAAAGCTTATGGATGTGGATCCGTAGAACTTGGATGACACCCACGTTGGTGAAAACCATTCTGAATTCCGTGTGTTGTACATCCCCATAAGCGTAAGATGGCGGGTATTAAATCGTTTCACACTACCGCCAACAAAGACGTCTTTTATCGACGCATCTCCGCTGTTAAAAGGCAAACTGTCACAATTCGTCGCCTCGTTTCCCTCCGAGGCAGTCTTTCGGAGTTCTACAATCGCTTCGAACAGCAGGTACTGCTCTCTACGTTCCACACAGGAGCGTTTGTTGTCGATGACTTTGATGCTCTCGTCATCGTCATTATCCCCACTATCCAATGCCGGTAGCCTCGAGTTTTTCAAGGCACTACTGCTCGAATAAGGATAATTCAGTACAGGTTCGGAGGTTGTTGATGAAATTTGTTGGATTTCGACTTACTTTCAAACCTCGAGATATCTGCGCTCCTGATGCGGAAGTTCCGAGCTTGAGACTGAGCTTGTTTGATTGCTATATGATGGAGTACTCAAACGGTGTGGCTAACTCTGAGTCTGAGAAGTGCTTTGATGAGGCTAGTGGGTCTTGGACAAAGGAAAAGCGCTGACGGTCTGATATCGGTACCAGTGTTACCCCATCGGACGTACTGAAGCAACATTAGACGTGATGCTGGCTGTAGACTATAAAGGCAGGCTTCAAATTCAAAGGCAGATATCATACGCTTGTTTGTCTTGTGGAAGCGGTGGCATAGATCTCCGCAGGAGCCGAGACGAGTTCAAAATCAACAGCACTGCAAGTTTGTAAGAAGCAACCATACTTGAGACATCAAATATGCATCGAGTGGTCAAGGCATTCCAAGGGATCGGGGTAGAGAAGCTCAGCGCAACCTGACCTGGACAGCGGCTAAGACTATAATAGAAGCATGGGGAGATTGAGTATGAACAATAAAGTACGAATTGAGTTTGAGTATGGGTGTGATACGAGTGGTTCTAACCTGAACTCAGCCCCATGTACCGCCTCCACCGCCTCTGCCCTGTCTTTTTTGTGCTGATAACCGCCAGTCATCTTCACCAGCAAACTTGTTGTACAAAGGTTGGATCCTTTCTTCCTTCTTACGTTTCGACAATCGATCGGTAGCTGCGACTTTGAAGAACGTAGGTGCTGCGTCCACAAGCCATTTGGGCTCGATGGCTGTAGTAATATGCATATATTCCTTCGTCGTCAAGACCAGTGTATGATATATAACATGTTCAGCAGGCTTGCCAAAAAGAGCGCTAGACGGATGCAGATAAACGGGTGTACCCTCTATAAGCGTTTTATACCCTTCTTGTGGATCTTTTCTTGACGCGTTGCGGAAAAACCCAGAACAGAGGGCCTGTCTCACCTTCATTGTGGTCCGCCCACAAGATACGATCTGGTGTTTGTACCGTTCCATGATGCTGACAAGCTGCTGCCGGACATCCTGCGCTCGTTTGAGCGATCGAGCCTGGACAAAATTCTCGAAACACCAAGGAGTAGAGAATTTGGACTGTTTCCACCCATTGTACACGTTGAGTAACGTGAGGTGGTCGCCGTGGGGATCATGGAACTTAGCCTTCTTCTGATCAGCTTGTTGCTGTTTCTCTTTCGGGCGGTAGAAAAGGGTTGGGACGGAGAGCATTGCAACAATGCTCAAAATCTCATCCGAGCAACCCATATCCACAGAGTAGATAAGAACCTTGGCAAGAGCTGGCTCCATAGGAAAGTCTGCCATTTTGCGGCCAAGACGTGTGAGAAGTCCTTCGTCATCTAGCGCTGAGAGAGCGTAGAGTTCTTCGAGGGCTGTTAGCATGGTGTTGGTTGGAGGAGGGTCCATGAAGTCGAAGTGCAGTAAGTCATTGATGCCCATTGCTTTGAGCATCAGAATTGTAGTGGACAAATTCTGGCGTTGTATTTCAGGTATTGATGTAGGTAGCATCTCGGATTGAAAGGCCGCCTCGGTGTAAAGCCTAAAACACTTTCCTGGTCCGGTTCGCCCAGCTCGGCCAGCTCGCTGTCGAGCTTGTGCTTGAGATATAGGGGTGACGACTAGGGAATCCATTCCAAGCTTGGGGTCATACGCGTTCTGTTTAACGAATCCCGGATCAATAACATAATAAATGCCATCAATCGTGATCGAGGTCTCTGCGATGTTAGTAGCAATGACAACCTTCCTGCAACCGGGTGGAGCAGGTTCAAAGATTCTACTCTGCATCTCACTTGGTAAAGCAGAGTAGACAGGCAAAATGATAAGCTCGGGGACACTTGGACCTAAAGCTTTCATTCTTTCGAACAGGATCTCGCTACTAGTATCGATTTCTTCCTGCCCTGTCAAAAATAGTAGTATGTCACCTGGAGGCTCCGTCAAGTGGATCTGCATCACTGTAACCAGGGCGGCATCCAAATAATCCGACTCTGGCTCTTTCGAATACATGACCTCCACTGGAAATGTCCGACCTGGAATTGTGAATATTGGGCATTTATTGAAATATTCGGAGAATTTGTCTGCGTCGAGAGTTGCTGAAGTGACGATGACCTTAAGGTCAGGTCTTCTTTTCAAGGTTTTCTTCAGGAGCCCAAATAGGACATCGGTAGCAATAGTCCTTTCGTGGGCTTCGTCCAGCATTATGACAGAATACTTTCTCAAGTTCGGATCCAGCAACACCTCTCTTTGAAGCATGCCATCGGTCATATATTTGATCTTCGTTTCAGGGCTCGTACAGTCTTCGAATCGAATGGTATACCCAACTTCTTTACCAAGCCTACAGCCCACTTCTTCTGCCACACGCTTTGCAACAGACATTGCAGCAACACGGCGAGGCTGAGTACACCCGATCATACCGTGTTGAGCGAAACCACTCTCTGCCAGATACTGTGTAAGCTGTGTAGTTTTACCAGACCCAGTTTCACCCACAACGATCATGAGCTGATTCTCATTGACAGCGTCAAGAAGTTGCTTGCGGAATTTATACATTGGCAAACCCTTTCGCTGCTGGTCGATCGACAATTCGCTCCTCTTCCCGAGAGATTGGTCTTTGCTTTGTGTCGCTCGTTTCCATTCCGGAGCGACATTTTGAGTCTTGTCGGCTTGTGCACTACGAAGATCACTGGCGAACTTGCGCTGATCAGGGGCCATCATAGGATCTTGCCATTGCGCGTTCAGATCAACCTGTGATGCTTGCTCGGCAGCTTTATCCTGTGCTTCCTGCTGGCGTAGGTCTCGGCGCTCCTTGGCCAGCGATGTACCAGCTAGAGCAGCTCTATTCATTGAACCGTCTGGAGCTTTCACGACTCGTATGGGTGACAGTTCTAGAGATTGCTTGGTCTGTCCAGCAAGAAATGGCGGCTCCTCTTCGCGTACTTCGATGTCCACATCTTCCTCTTCTTCAAACTCGCCTTCTCCGGCTAACGTCGCATTGTATTCCTCGTCGATGTCGGGGTAATCCAGCGCAGATGCAACTCCTGATGCAATCAATTGTCTGATCTCCCACCTCTCTGGAGATGCCATTCTCTTCTTTGTGGGCCTTCGATTCCCTCTACCTTCAATGATAGGAATTACGGGAGCACTACCATGCCGGTCAATGCCGTTAACCTCTGGACCCATACCATCGAGCCTTTCCATATTTGCGCCGGATGCCAGCCGCTTTTGAGGCACGGAGTCACGACCCGTCACCTGATCTACCTCTTTCATTGACAGACCGATCCGGGGTCCCTTATCTCCCGGTTGTATGCTCACAACCTTCACTTTCACAAGCTGCCCAACGGAAACAAGATCCGAGGGATCATTCACCCGCTCGCCCTCCAGCATGGCAGAGACATGCACCAGCCCACTGGCCCTCCCTTTCACGCCTTGAAGATCAACGAAGGCTCCAAATGGTTTTACGCCGCTAATTCTGCCATTGTAGATCTTGAACATTTTGGGAGCATCGTCAACTTCAGGAGTTGGAGGCCGCTTGAAGTAGTCATCCTCAACGTGTCGATGCCGTCTCTTGCTGCTTTCGTGCTCGTGACGAGAACCCTGGCCCTTTGCGCGATGGCCATTTGACGATCGACCATTTCTATCTCGGCTACCAGATCTTGAACGTGATCTTCGCCTATCTTTGCTCTGTCGACTCCGCTCACCGTCCACATCATCTGGACTTCGGCTCCTCTTCCTGCCAATCGCGCCATTCTGCACGGCTTTTGCCTTCCCAGCCATGCCTTCCAGCATTGCAAAGGTGTCGTCGAGGGCACTGTCCTTTGCACCTGACTCTAATGGTTCATCCTCCCACTGCTGTTCCCTGTCCGGTACAGCCAACCCTTTGAAAATCCGTGTTTTTTTGTCCACATCGTTTAGATTCACTTCACCTTCCGTGAACTTGACGGTATCACGTCCGTCAGCCTTTCCTTTGTACTTCGGATGCATGGTCAGGATGAGCCGGTCCACGCTTTCTACCAAGCTTGACGGGAATTCAGCGCCCATAGATTCCATCTGGGATCTGAAATCAGACAAAGATTGGCATTTTGAATGCTGTGCTATCACGAATTCTGCCAAAGTCTTGTCATTAATGCCTAGATGATTTTGCAATTCAGACGTAACTTTTGACACTAGCGAAAGCAGCTCAAACGAGGCAAGATCATCCATAGCTGATGTGAGTGGAAGGAGAAGATGGGAGAAATGATCAGGCCTGTACGTGGGAAGAAAAGGTGTGAGTATTGGGTGAAATGCGTTATATTACATTTCGATACGGCTAGCTTCTTTATCTGCCCCGCATTAGCATTATCAAAACATCTGTCGTACGGATCGTTTCCGACGCAGGATTAACACATGCACGGCAGGCAGATCCCCAATTTAATATCCATATGCCTGTGTCCTGAGTTATATGATCAACATTCCAGTGCGTGCCATGTAATCAAACCAGAAATTACCCGAAGGAGCAAAAGTTATGGTTTTATTGGTATCCGAATGAACTGCGCACCGGGATCAGACTCCCAAGGGATGTGGATCTGCACCTACCAGTCTTGTACTCCTGATTCAAAAGAAATTCTTATGATAACACACCTTCTCTACTGCACATAGTCTTTGTATACATGACTAACCACTTCGATTGAGTGATTCTCCTCAAACGCGGTATTGGGTCTTCCCATCTTCCCATGTAAGATTTATTAAAACCTTTCCACAACTCCAGACATATCGCCATCGGCATCCTGCCGACACAGATGCTGTACAAACAACCAAAACGACGAAAATCCGCTATGCTTTCATCCTTGATTATTTACCGTCATCCCATCCGTATATCTTATGCAAGGATCTTAGAGTATCCATCGACCCCAAACTGAACTGATATGATGCATGGAGCTCATAGTGAGGCAACGATCGTCTTTCATTGAGCTTCGATATCTATGCCTTGTAGCTGCTCCTCAGTGAGAGTATGCTTACTAGATGCCCACTGATTGTTCGTAGGCAGATGAACTATCCGGAACTAGCGAACCCTCCAGCCTCTTTCGTTGAGTCTCGAAATCGTCAGATTCGGAAATTGGCTCGTTGAGCTTGCTGATTTGCATTAACGCATCCTCTCTCATCTTACGAATTCTTTCCCTTATTTCAGGGCTCGCAGAATATTCAGCGAGCACCGTGTCAATTTTCTCTTCCACTAGTTTCTTCACGTAAATGGCCATTGTCTGATCGACGAAGACTCCTGCAAACCGGTAGCTCAACCACAGGTACAAAATGAGGGCTCTATGGAGCGATTCCAAGCGCTCTATGTGACTTCTGTCGATCTTTGTTTCTTCACCCAGCACCTCCAGATCAAGTTCGGGGATATCCAGTAATGCCCCACTGGAATGCTCGCCGACGCATCGGGCAAAGGCTTGGAGTACTGACCGCATGCCTGGACCTTTCGTGTAGGCGGGAGATGCACAAAAGACTATCCGATCGTGGATAGTCAGGTTGCTGACAGGCTGAATACTATCTGCGATAGCAGTTTGATCGTTGAGATTGCACAGATGATATCTCGGGTGATTCATTGAGAGCTCGTGAAGTCTTAGCAGGATGTAGCTGAAGCTCGTAGAAGGTGGAAAGTAAGTCGCAAATTTTGTCAATACACTGGTCGGAGGGAAGATCCCTGCACTCATTATTGGACTCAATTCTGTTTGCATAGCTTTCCGAAGAACTGGCAGATCTGCCGTCTCGAGAGTAGTTACCAATCCTAGGCTTGGAGGAGAGATGGGCTTTGCTATAGCCTGTGAAGTTGTCGCGTTTTCATTGGCTCCTCCTTCTGCTTGAGCTGCAGTGCGATATCGACCTGCACGTCCCGCTATTTGCTTCAGGCTGGCATCCTCAATTACCTCGTGCTGGGACCCGTTGAATTTCGAGACAGACTCGAAAATGATGCGTTTGATCGCCCTGCAAACAATATCAGCTTGGTCACTGACTGAAGACATTATTGGTCACTCACAGATTCAACCCCATGCCAATGGCGTCGCTCGCAACGAGAATGTCATAGTCGTTATCAGGATCGTTGAAAAGCCTGGCTTGTTGTGCCCTGATCTCTGGAGGCAGGCTCCCATATACAACTGCCACTCGTTTCTGCGTCAATTTCTCTATATCGCGCTTCATGGCATGAATACCTACGCGAGAGAAGACGACTACGCAGTCACCTTTTCTCAGATTTTTGAGATTCCCGTTGAGGCTTGTCGACATAGTCTCGAGTGGGCTCAGACGCTTGTACGTATGGATAGTGATTTCGTCTCCCATGGACGCTACGAGCTCCCTGATCAAGGGTACGCTGCGTTC
>JAABUN010000600.1_pt1 | contig 90683 bp, 101 predicted proteins | sample 5559311 | NCBI WGS metagenome assembly JAABUN01 (sample SAMN10711877, study PRJNA513370) | rock metagenome | isolation source: Antarctica rocks | place: Antarctica: Victoria Land, Siegfried Peak sud
GCGCCGTTCAACGGGACCCGCAGCGGCCGGACATTACAGTTCCAAGACAGTCCAGCAGGACGTCGGTCGAAGTGAGAGTCACGACCGCCGCGGGCTGCTTCCGATCATTACTGTCGATGTGCGGGGGCAGGTCGACCGCGCTGGATTCTTGAGTCGCCCCGCAGTGCCCTCCCGGGCCCGTCTCTTGCGCCGCATCTGAGGTGGCGAGGGCTGCTCGTTCGGCGTCGGCGACTAGTTGCCGGTAGACGGCGTCGGAGATCCTCCGCTTCAGGCAGCGCAGCGCTTCGAGTTTGGTCTTGCCGGCCGAGAGCTTGCGCCGGTAGTAGGCACGGCCCGGGGTGTCGAGGCGGATCTGGCTGATAGCGCGATGTGGATCATGTGGTTCATCCGCCGGTTCCCGGCCCGCGAGAGCCGGTGCCGGTTCTGCTCACCCGATGAGGCGTCCAGGGGTGCGGTGCCGGTCCAGGACGCGAACCTGTTCCGGTCGGCGAACCGGGCGATGTCGCCGACGTCGGCCAGGGTCCGGGCGGCGACGACGGGTCCGACACCGTGGAGGTCCATCAGCCGTGACCCGTGGGACTTGACCAGGACCTTGAGCTCGGCGGTGGCCTTCTTCATCTTCGCTTCGACCGCGACCAGGTCGGCGAGCTCCTCGGCAGCAATCCTGCGGCGGGTCTTCCCGGCGATGTCACGAGGGCGCACGGTGGCGAGAATCGCCTTGGCCTGCAGGGCTGTGAGGTCCTTCTTGGCACGGCCGGGGATCAGCTCAGCGAGCAGCCGTTGCAGCCGGTTGACGGTCTGGACCCGTAGCCGGGTGAGCTCCTCACGGCGGTCGCACAGCATCCGCAGTGCTTCGAGCTCACCGTCGGGGCGCAGCACGCGGAGTGTGGTGGTGCGGACCGCGACGATCGCGATGGAGTGGGCGTCGCGGGCATCTGTCTTGCGGTTGTGACCGGTGTCGAAGAGCCGGACTCGGGCGGCAAGCTTGGCCGGCACGTCCACGACGTCCTCGCCGGCCTCCAGCAGCCGCTGCGCGAGTGGGCGCCCGGCGCCGTTGCTGCCCTCGATCGCCCAAGTCCGGTCGGTCCAGGTCTTCGCGTAGGTCCGCATCGCGGTGTAGCCGACCCGGTCAGTGGCGAACCGGCCCGAACCAAGCAGCCTTTCGTGGCCGTCGACGACCTCGACCGTGGCCGAGAGTTTGTGGGGATCGACCCCGATGATCACCTTCGTCATAGCGTTCTCCTGCTTCACCTCGTACCGATAGGGACGGCGAGGTGGGCATTGCTGCTACGAGCTGGGCAGTCCCCTTTCGAGCCACGCCTCGTCACGGTGCCCGACGGATTGCAGACCGGAAGAGAGCCACACCAGCAATAGGTGGGCAGCCGCGTGGAGAGCCTTCCGCCGGACACCTGGACCGAGTCTGGCCAGACACCGATCCTGTCGGCAATCGTCTAGCAGCCCACAATGACGCTGCCGCCATCGCTCGATCTGCGGCAGGCGGTCCTCAAACATCGGCAGGTCGATGAGGGACGCGGTGTCCCTGTTCAACAGCCTGAGATTCCGGCAGACCTTTGCCAAAGACGTGAGGATGAGCGGACGCATGGCAGCGACGCTGCGACCACTATGACTGGCTGGCGGCGTGGAGCGCGAGCTCGACGCCGAGGACCACGGCGGCCGGAAGATAGCCCACGAGCAAGACGACGCCGAGCTCGCGGCGCCGGACCCAGCCGAACACCGTGGCTGCGATTGCGACCACCAGGCTGAAGAGCAGCGTCCCACCACCCACCGCGTTGCTGGCCCACGTCAGTCCGGCACCGGCTGCCAGCACGTACCCGACCGCGTGCGGACGCGGCCTGCCGACCATCGTTAACGCCAGGGCGGCCAGCACGAAAGCGACCCCTACGAACCACACGTAGTGACCCACAACCTCGTCCCACAGATGGGCCGTCCGTCCCGGGTTCTCGTTGCCGATCGAGTTGGCCGCGAGATGGATGCCGTGCCCCGAGGTGTAGGCAACCACGCCGGCACCGAAGATGACCCATCGCCTCACGGACGCCCGAGCGGCCCACAGCGTCACGGCCGCCGGCGCCAGCACCAGCCAAGGCACTGCGAGATCCAGCCAGTCCGCCCAGCGCGTGCCGTCTGGAGCCGATCCGAGACCTGACGGTAGGAGGCCCAGGTGGTGGAGGACTGCATAGGCCAGCGCCGTGGCAGCCAGCGCCCCTGAGTACATGCCGGCCAGCATGCACGGCACCGACTCGTCGGGCAGATCTGCCGAGATTCGGGCGCTCGCGGAGCGCGTCATTTCGCCGCCAAAGACCTACCTGAGCATGGGTGCGGGGACAGCTGCTCATCCCGGGACCGGCGATCTTGCCCGCGACCCTCATGGGAGAGGGGCCAGTCTTCGAGACCAAATCCACTCAGCGTGGGGATGTTCTCGCCGGCCAGGCGGCGCCCCGCGAGGCGCCGCCTCTTCCGAGTCCTCCGATCGTCGCCCAGGCCCGCGCGCTCACCGTTACCTCAGGCTGGCCTGCTTGGACGTGCCGCGGGTCTTGGCTTGGTCAGTCAAGTCGCCGGTCAGCGAAGTCGCCCTCCAGTCATAGCTGCTGCGAAGCCGTCGAGGTTGCGGAGCCTCCTTCGCCGTTGGCTAGCAGGTGGATCAAGCCGCCGCTCAGGCTTGCCCGCCAGCAGAGGTAGTCGTGTCCGCCGGCGAACTCCGAGTAGTGGATCCGTGCGCCGGCGTGCAGGAGATAATCACGCAATTTGCGGTTGGCTGCTAGTGCGTCACCGTCGATTCCCTCAGCCTCGAACAAACCGGCCTCGAGGTAGAAGCGGAGCTGCTTCACGGTCTCGGGGCGCAACTCTCGTTCGATCGCAGGGGTGTGTGGCCCGTTGTGTCCCTTCGGAGTCCACCAGTAGGCACCGGATTGCGACAGCACGCAGCCGAACACCTCAGGGCGACGCATCGCGACTACCGTAGCTGCCAGGCCGCCCAGGCTTGAGCCACCGATAACGATCCGACTTGGGTCACTCGTCACGGGACAACGTTCACGCACCCAGGGGACAAGTACATCAGCTAGGAGCCTGGCCAGCGACTCGAAGTCGGTCAGTTCCTGGGCGCGCCTGCCTGGGTGAGCACTCTCGACGAGGACCGCGGCGGTGGGCGCGATCTGGCCTTCGGCTATCAGGTTGTCCAGAATCGTCGGAGTGGGGATTGGGTCGAGATAGGCACCTCCGTCGAGGAGCACCAGCAAGTTGTTGTCACCACCGCCGCTGGCCCCTCGGGCCGGCGTGTACAACCAAACCGGTCTCGCTATGGATCCAGGCTCGCTCTTGAAGTCAAAGCGACGAACCTGACCCGTCGCGATTCCAGGCCTCGGCTCCAGCCAGTCCTGGTGCGGAGCGTCGGGCAACTCAAGGATCGACCACGTCAGGGAATCCTCAGCCTCACCCACGGTGAAAGTTCGTGGATTCAGCGGATCGGAGCGCCAGGTCGAAGCTCGGGCTGGCCAATCAGTAACGTCTCGGACTGGTTGTAGTGAGTCGTTCTCAGAGAGCCAGTACGTGGTCCTCGTACTTCTGGGGACCAGGTAGGTCCTCGCCCACACATCCGTGCCTTCCACTCGGTGCATCCTGTTAGTTGCGAAGTCGTAGCCAGCCACCCCACTGACGACCACGACATTGCGGGTCGCAGGTGAACCACGCCACACAAAGGTGACGCGAGCTCGATCACCCCCGCCAGGCACCTGCTCGATCAGCGGGGCTCCGTCGCGTGCGACGGACTCCCAAAACGCGTCCAGTACGTCGGCATGACCCGCAACAACCGCGGACTTCAGCTGGTCGATTCGACCGTTCCGAACCGCGACACCCGGTATCTTCAATTCCTTCCCCCTGTCGGCGCCTTCAGGGCCAGTCTGCCCGACCACTTTGACGGATCTGCCGCGAAGAGCGAGAGGTGACTTGGTACCCCCATCCGCTGAAGTCGGAACGGAGAGCATAACGGGCTCTTGCGAGTTCCGGTGGGGGTGAGCGGCGCGCCGGTCAGCGGGTGATGTCGGGGTGAGAGGCGTCGAGGCCTCCAAGATCGGGAGCGACCAAGCTGCCCAGCCGGAAGGCCTCGATTGGTGTCCGGGCCTACGGTGTGCGGTGTCGCGCGCTGCCATCACGACTCGTCCTACTGCACGCGCTGCGATCTGCTCGTTGGCCTCGACGGGCTGCACGTGCTCAGCGTGGACCGTGACGAAGACGCCAGCCTGCTCGGCGTTGTGGTGGAGTCGCCACCAGGACAGATGGGCTGCCACACCTGTGGCGTGGTCGCGCACAGTCACGGCCGCCGAGATGTCGTGCTGATCGACGCACCGTGCTTGGACCGACCGGTCCGGTTGATCTGGCGCAAGCGGTCTTGGCGCTGCGTCGAGCCGATGTGCCCGACCAAGGTGTGCACCGAACAGGATGAGGACGTCGCCCTCCCTCGGGTGCTGCTGACCACTGGGGTGTCCTGGTCGGCGATCAATCAGATCCGCCCGCGAGCACGCCAGCATCTTCGGGATCGCACGCCAGCTCGGGACGACGTGGAACACGGTGTGGTCCTCGATCCGGCCGCTGCTCGCGGCGATGGCCGCCGACGAGTCCCGGGTCGCCGACGTGACCGGCTCGGGGTGGACGAGCATGTGTGGCACCACGTGTCCACGATGCTCGATCGCCGGCGGCGGACGCGGGGCCGAAGGCACCTCGGAATCCAGGCCGTCGACGAGGTTCGCCGTCGGGTCCAACAAGAGCTCCACGGCCACCGCGGCCGCAAGAACGACCCGCTCTACGGCATCCGCATGATCCTCGCTGCGGTGCCGAGAAACTCACCGACCGGAAACGTGCCCGGCTCGAGAAGGTAATCGGGCTCTTCGATCTTCAGCGTGATCGTGTCCTGACGTAGGCGCCGGTGGCCCTGCACCAGGCTGGGTGTTACCAGGCATCCAGCAGACAGGACCACCAGCATGTCCCAGCCTACGAGTGCTGCCCTGACAATCTCAATGCGACGACGAATGGCCAGCGCATGCGTGGTGGTCACGCTGGCTGGCGGGACATCCCGATCTCCTCAGCGTCGATGTCCACACCCGCGTACAGGGCAGCCGAAGCCGCGAGGTTCAAGGCACCTGCCCGCGATGGCCACCACCCGCTGGAGCACCCAAGCCGTCTGCACCAGCCCGTCGCCAGGGCACCACTACCCGCCCCGGCCGACCAGGACCGATTGCCTTCGCCCGCCCTCCCTCGGCCGAGCGGCGGCCAGCCCTCAGGCACCGCAGCAGGCACCGGGACGACCAGCGGGGACTTTTCGAAAGCCCAAGGCAACCCTCCCCTGCCGCCTCAAGCCAGCTGAGACCGCCTGAGCGGCTCCCTCGGGGTCTGCACCGCCCGCCCCTACCAAGACCCGCTCCGGCAGGTCCAAGCCAGCCCATGCGAAGTTGCCTCGAACCGAGCCCATGTCTACGGCGATGACGCGAAAGATGGACATGCCGTTGAGAGTGCCAATCGGTGAGTGACGAGGGTGCACGACGGACGAGGTGAGACCTGCATGTGTCGGCATGCGGCATCACTAGCCGTACCCGCGCCCCTCTGATCCGGGTGAGGCATCGTCCCGGCATCTCGCTATCTGGACGGACTTGAGGAGTCGCTTTCGATTCGAGGCCACGTTTCCGCAGGTCACAGTTGCTGGCTTACTCCCACTCGATCGTCCCCGGGGGCTTGCTGGTGATGTCGAGGGTGACGCGGTTCACCTCGCGCACCTCGTTGGTGATCCGGGTGGAGATCCGCTCCAGCAGGTCGTACGGCAGTCGGGACCAGTCGGCGGTCATGGCGTCCTCGCTGGTCACCGGGCGCAGGACCACGGGATGGCCGTACGTGCGGCCGTCGCCCTGCACGCCGACCGAGCGGACGTCGGCCAGCAGCACGACCGGGAACTGCCAGACCTCGCGGTCCAGCCCGGCCCGGGTGACCTCCTCGCGAGCGATCGCGTCGGCCGCGCGAAGGATGCGCAGCCGGTCGGCATCCACGGCGCCGACGATGCGGATCGCGAGGCCCGGGCCCGGGAACGGGTGGCGCCACACCAGGTCGGCCGGGAGCCCGAGCTGCACGCCGACTTGGCGCACCTCGTCCTTGAACAGGGTGCGCAGCGGCTCGAGGAGCGAGAACTGCAGGTCGTCGGGCAAGCCGCCGACGTTGTGATGGCTCTTGATGGTGGCCGCGCCGCTCTGCCCGTCATGCAGGGCGCCACCGGACTCGACGACGTCGGGGTAGAGCGTGCCCTGGACGAGGAAGGCGACGGGGTCGTCGGCACCGGCCACGATCTCACGCTCGGCGCCCTCGAAGGCACGGATGAACTCCCGGCCGATGATCGTGCGTTTGAGCTCGGGGTCGGACACGCCGGCCAGCGCGTCGAGGAACCGGTCGGCGGCCTCGACGACGTGCAGGTCCACACCGGTGGCCGAGACGAAGTCGCGTTCCACCTGCTCGGCCTCGCCCTCGCGCAGCAGCCCGTTGTCGACGAAGACACAGGTGAGTCTGTCCCCGATCGCGCGCTGCACCAGCGCAGCCGCCACCGCCGAGTCGACACCGCCGGACAGCCCGCAGATCGCCCGGCCGGACCCGACGACCCGGCGGACCGCCTCGACCTGCTCCTCGACGATGCTGGCCATCGTCCAGGTGGGACGGCACCCGGCGACCCCGAGCAGGAACTGCTCGAGCACTCGCTGGCCGTGCTCGGTATGCATCACCTCGGGGTGCCACTGCACGCCCGCGAAGCGCCGGTCGAGGTCCTCGAACGCGGCCACGGCCGCCCCGGTGGAGGAGGCCAGGACGTCGAACCCGGGAGGCGCGGCGGCGACCTCGTCACCGTGTGACATCCAGGCCCGCAGCCGTCGGGGCAACCCGTCGAGCAGCGTCGATGCCCCGCTGAGCTGGACCTCGGTCCGGCCGAACTCCGACAACCCGGTCCGGCGCACGTCCCCGCCCAGCGCACCGGCCATCGCCTGGAAGCCGTAGCAGATCCCGAACACCGCCACTCCGGTCTCGAAGAGCGTTGGATCGACCTGCGGGGCGTCCGGTGCGTACACCGACCGGGGGCCACCGGACAGGATGATCGCCTTGGGCGAGCGTTCGAGCATCCGCTCGACCGGCATGGCGTGCGGCACGATCTCGGAGTAGACCCGCGCCTCCCGGACCCGTCGGGCGATGAGCTGCGCGTACTGCGCGCCGTAGTCGACGACCAGCACGAGGTCGTGGTCGGGATGCGCGGCAGCCGGTTCACCAGCGGCGACCGCCTCGGGCTCCACGACCGGCACCGAGGTCGGGTCGGACGTCACCGCGCTCACGCTGGCTCACTTTAGTAGGCGCCCACCAGACCCATGACCCCCGTAACTCCACCAGGCCACCGTCGTTGGAGGGGAGACGGGCCGGATCGGCACAGCCCTCCGCTCCCACGCCCGTCGCGTCTCGGACACAACCTCGGGGCGACACAGGGCCCGACCATGGCTTCCTCCCGGTCGGGCCCTGTGTCGCGTCCAATTCGAGCAACCCGGGTCAGCCCCGGGCTCAGCTGACCGACACGATCGGCAGCCGCAGGGCGGCGGGGGCGTCGACCGGGACCGCGGGGTTCTTCGGCGCCACCGGCGTCAACCGCTCGTACGCCCGGCCCAGCTCCGGCCGCGGATCTGCCTCGCCCTTGTTGGGCCACAACGACATGGCCCGCTCGGCCTGCGCGGTGATCGTCAGTGACGGGTTGACACCGAGATTGGCCGAGATCGCGGCGCCGTCGACGACGTGCAGCCCCGGGTGGCCGAACAGTCGCTGGTAGGCGTCCACCACCCCGGTCTCGGGCGAGTCGCCGATCGGGCAGCCACCGATGAAGTGCGCGGTCATCGGCACGTTGAACGGCTCACCGATATTGCCGGCCGGTGTGCCGTCGATGACGTCGGCCATGCGATGCACCGCGTCGTTGGCCTGCGGGATCCAGGTCGGGTTCGGGGAGCCGTGCCCTTGCCGGGAGGTCATGCGCCGCCGGCCCGTCAGCCGCGACCTCGTGGTGTAGGTGGTGATCGAGTTGTCCAACGACTGCATCACCAAGGCGATGACTGTCCGCTCCGACCAGTGCCGCAGGTCGTAGAACCGACGGACGTCGGCGCGCTGGACCCACAGCTGCTCCAGCCACGTTCGCCATCGGGGGGTGTCACCGTCGCCGTCGGTCAGCACGGTCTGCAGCAGGGCCATCAGGTTGGACCCCTTGCCGTAGCGGACCGGCTCGATGTGGGTGTTGTCGTCGGGGTGGAACGAGGACGTGATCGCGACGCCCTGCGAGAAGTCGGTGTGGACCCGCTTCGAGACGGCGCCGAGGATCGACTCGGAGTTCGTACGGGTCAACATGCCGAGCCGCGCGGAGATCCCGGCGAGGTGGCCCTCGTCGCGCATGCGGTGCAGCAGCCGCTGCGTACCCAGCGAGCCGGCGGAGAAGACCACCTGCTCGGCGGTGAACCGCCTCGTGCGGCGGCCCTTGTCGGTGCGTCGGACGTCGACCGCGTAGCCCCCAGCGGGCAGCGGGCTCACGCGCGTCACGGTGGTGAGCTCGTGGACGGTGGCTCCCCCGGCCTCGGCAAGGTGCAGGTAGTTCTTGACCAGGGTGTTCTTGGCGCCGTGGCGGCACCCGGTCATGCACTCCCCGCAGTTGAGGCACCCGGTGCGCTCTGGCCCGGCGCCGCCGAAGTATGGGTCAGCCACCCGCTGGCCCGGCTGGCCGAAGAAGACTCCGACCGGGGCGGCATGGAAGCTGTCACCGACACCCATGTCGTCGGCGACCTTCTTCAGCACCTCGTCGCTCGGGGTGAACCCCGGGTACGACGTGACGCCGAGCATCCGCTTGGCCTGGTCGTAGTGCGGCGCGAGCTCGGCACGCCAGTCGGTGAGGTGGCCCCACTGCTGGTCGCGGTAGAAGGGTGCGAGCGGCTCGTACAGCGTGTTGGCGTAGACCAGTGACCCGCCGCCCACTCCGGCGCCCGCCATGATGAGGCAGTCCTTGAGGACCGTGATCCGTTGGATGCCGTAGCAGCCGATCGCCGGTGCCCACAGGAACCGGCGCACGTCGAACGAGGTACGCGCGAACTCGTCGTCGGCGAAGCGCCGACCGGCCTCGAGCACGCCGACGCGGTAGCCCTTCTCGACCAGGCGCAGCGCGCTGACGCTGCCGCCGAAGCCGGAGCCGATGACCACGACGTCGTAGTCGTAGCGGCCCACGCCGTCGGCGTCCATGGAGGGAGGGTAGGCGGCGCTCCGATCCGGTCGCTACCGGTCAGTAACCAATGTGATGCATCCGATGCCGGAAACGGTCGGACCGGTGCAAGAGGACACTGGCCATCGGTCAGGGGATGACGACCTCGACCCGCTGGAACTCCTTGAGGTCGCTGTAGCCGGTGGTGGCCATCGCCCGGCGGAGCGCTCCGATGAGGTTCATGGTGCCGTCCGCGACCCGAGACGGCCCGAACAGCACCTCCTCCAAGGTGCCCACGACGCCGATCTCGACCCGCTCGCCGCGGGGGAGGTCGGGGTGCCAGGCCTCGGCACCCCAGTGGAATCCCCGCCCGGGGGCCTCGGCCGCCCGGGCGAAGGGGGAGCCCACCATGAGCGCGTCGGCGCCGCAGGCGAACGCCTTGGCGACGTCGCCGCTGCGACCGACCGAGCCGTCGGCGATCACGTGGACGTACCGGCCGCCGGACTCGTCGAGGTAGTCGCGGCGCGCGGCGGCGACGTCCGCGACCGCGGTGGCCATCGGTACGGCGACGCCCAGCACGCTGCGGGTGGTGTGCGCGGCCCCGCCGCCGAAGCCGACGAGTACACCGGCTGCACCGGTGCGCATGAGGTGCAGCGCCGCCTGGTGGGTGGCGCACCCGCCGACGATCACGGGCACGTCGAGCTCGTAGATGAACTCCTTGAGGTTCAGCGGCTCGGCCTGCCCGGACACGTGCTCGGCGGAGACCGTCGTGCCGCGGATCACGAAGAGGTCGACCCCGGCGTCGACCACGGTCTTGGCGAACTGCTGGGTGCGCTGCGGCGACAGGGCACCCGCCACGGTGACGCCGGCCGCCCGCATCGCCCGCAGCCGCTCGGTGATCAGCTCGGGCTTCACCGATTCCTGGTAGATCTCCTGCAGCCGCCCCGTTGCCTCGGATCCGCGGAGCCCGCCGACCTCGGCCAGCATCGGTTCGGGGTCCTCGTACCGCGTCCACAGGCCCTCGAGGTCGAGCACCCCGAGCCCGCCGTGGCGCCCGAGTGCCACCGCGGTCTGCGGCGACATCACGGAGTCCATCGGCGCGGCCACCACCGGGATCTCGAAGCGGTACGCGTCGATCTGCCAGGCGACCGACACCTCCTCGGGGTCGCGCGTGCGCCGGCTGGGCACGATCGCGATGTCGTCGAAGGCGTACGCCCGGCGACCCCGCTTGGCGCGGCCGATCTCGATGTCCACGCGGGGAGCCTAATGGCGCCGCCACGCCCCGGGTGGCATGGCGGCTGCGATCCTGGGCACTGGTCGTACGCCGGTGAGTGCACCGATCTCCTCGAGAGGACCGCCCGTCATGGACCACTTCACCATCGCCACCGTCGCCGAGCAGAGCGCTGACTTCCGCCGGGTGCTCTGGACCGGCGACCACACCCAGCTGGTCATCATGACGATCCCGCCGGGTGGCGAGATCGGGGCGGAGACGCACGAGGACACCGATCAGATCCTCACGTTCGTCAGCGGCACCGGCGAGGCCGTGGTCGCCGGCGAGACCAAGGATGTCGCGCAGGGTGAACTGGTGGTCGTGCCGGCCGGGGTGCACCACAACTTCCGCAACACCGGGGCCAACCCGCTGGTGCTGTACACGGTGTACGGCCCACCGGAGCACGCCGACGGGGCCGTGCACGCAACCAAGGAGGAGGCCGACGCAGCGGAGGAGTCCGGCGAGGACCAGCCGCCAACCTCCTGAGCGGGTTGCGGAGAAGTGGACGCTCGGCTTCCCGCTCGACACTGTGGGCTGGCCGCCACGGCCAGCCCTACACCGCGCATCTCACCAGCCCGGCAGGCGCACGCTGGTCCGCGGGCGAGGGTGGACCAGTTCTCGAGCTCGACGCCGTGGAGTCGGCCGGGCGGCCGGTGATGGACTGCTCGGCGTCCAGGTCCCGTTCTGATCTGAGTCCGTGCGCGCCGGCGTAGATCATCGGACTGCTTCGGGCCGCCGAAAAGCGGCACGGCTGGCCGACCGATCTTTCGACATTCGGGTCGCCGGAGCAGCACGTATGTCGAAAGATCGGTGGTGACGGGGGGGCGGTGTCACCTTGCTGGCAGGGTGAGGCGCGTGACCTCGCCGCTCGACGTTCCGCTCGACCAGCTGCGGGCTCGACGCAGCATGAAGTGGACCACCTACCCGCCCGATGTCCTGCCGCTGCCCGTCGCCGAGATGGACGTACGCCTGGCGCCGGCGGTCGCCGATGCCCTGCGTACGGCGCTCGACCTGTCCGACACGGGGTACGCCGGGGACACCGGCGAGCTGGTCGACGCGTTCACGGGGTTCGCGCGTCGGCGGTGGGGCTGGCCGGTCGAGCCGGCTGCGGTCCGTACGTGCGCCGACGTAGCCGTGGGGGTCACCGAGGTCCTCCGGCTGGTGAGCACCCCCGGGGACGCGGTGGTGATCATGCCGCCGGTCTACCCGCCGTTCTGGCGATGGCTGGAGTGGGTCGGTACCCGGCCGGTCGAGGTGCCCCTGCTGGACCCAGACGGCGGTGGACGCCTCGACCTGGCGGGGATCGAGCGGGCCATGAGCGACGGCGCACGGGTCGTGCTGCTGTGCTCACCGCACAACCCGACCGGCAGGGTGCACGACCCCGACGAGCTACGCGCCCTGGCCGAGCTGGCGAGCAGGTACGGCGCCTTGGTGCTGGCCGATGAGATTCACGCCCCGCTCACCCTGCCCGGGGAGCGCTTCTCCCCCTACCTGGGCGTGTCCGAGCAGGCAGCGGCGACGGGCATCGCGTTCCACAGCGCGTCGAAGGCGTGGAACCTCGCCGGGCTCAAGTGCGCGCTGGTCCTCGCGGTGCGTCCGGAGCCGGCGGCGATGATCGCCGGCTGGGCGCCCGAGCACGCCTGGGGGGCGGGGCACCTCGGCGTCCTGGCCGCCACGGCCGCCTACCGCGACGGCGAGCCGTGGCTCGACGACCTGCTCGCGGCTCTGCGGGACAACATGACGCTGCTCGGCGACCTGCTCGACTACGACCTGCCCGAGGTCGGGTTCACCGTGCCGCAGGCGGGCTTCCTGGCCTGGCTGGACTGCCGTGCGCTGCGTCTCGGCGACGACCCTTCGGTGACCTACCTCGAACGCGGCCGGGTGGCCCTGAGCCCCGGTCCGGACTTCGGCGCCATCGGCCGCGGCCATGCGCGCCTCAACGTCGCCTGCCACCCCGACGTGCTGCGGGAGGCAGTCGGACGCATGGCGGCGGTCCCGATGACCAACCGACCAGCTTAGATCCGGGTCAGCGAGACGAGTAGTTGGGGGCCTCGACGGTCATCTGAATGTCGTGTGGGTGGCTCTCGTTGAGCCCCGCGGAGGTGATGCGGATGAACCGGCCGCGCTCCTGCAGCTGCTCGATCGTGTGCGCCCCGACGTAGAACATCGACTGCTGCAGGCCGCCGACCAGCTGGTGCACGACACCGGACAGCGGACCGCGGAACGGCACCTGCCCCTCGATGCCCTCGGGGACGATCCGGTCGTCGCTGGCGACGTCGCCCTGGAAGTAGCGGTCCTTGGAGTACGAGGTCTTGCCCCGCGAGGCCATCGCCGCGAGCGAACCCATGCCGCGGTAGCTCTTGAACTGCTTGCCGTTGACGAAGACCAGCTCCCCGGGGCTCTCCTCGCACCCGGCAAGCAACGAGCCCAGCATCACCGTGTCGGCGCCGGCGACCATCGCCTTGGCGATGTCGCCGGAGTACTGCAGCCCGCCGTCACCCACCACCGGCACACCGGCCGGCTTGCAGGCCAGGGCCGCGTCGTGGATGGCCGTCACCTGTGGTACGCCGACGCCCGCCACCACCCGGGTGGTGCAGATCGACCCCGGTCCGACGCCGACCTTGACCGCGTCCACACCGGCGTCGACCAGCGCCTGCGCACCGGCCCGGGTGGCGACGTTGCCGCCCATCACCTGCACGTGCCGGGTGGCGGGGTCGGCCTTGAGCCGGCGCACCATGTCCAGCAGCAGCCGGGCCTGACCGTTGGCGGTGTCCGGCACCAGGACGTCGACGCCGGCCTCTACCAGGGCGGTGGCCCGCTCCCAGGCGTCACCGAAGAAGCCGATGGCCGCGCCGACCAGCAGACGCCCCTCGGGGTCCTTGCTGGCGAGCGGGTACTGCTCGGACTTGACGAAGTCCTTCACCGTGATGAGGCCGGTGAGCCGCCCGTCGCTGTCCACCAGCGGCAGCTTCTCGATCTTGTGCTTGGCCAGCAGCGCGGCGGCGTCCTCGGTCGAGATCCCCGCGGGAGCGGTCACCAGCGGCATGGGGGTCATCACCTCGCGTACGGTTCGGGTGGCCCACATGCCGGCGGGGACGAACCGCAGGTCGCGGTTGGTGATGATGCCCAGCAGCACGCGGTGCTCGTCGACGACCGGCAGCCCGGACACCCGGTAGCGCCCGCACAGCTCGTCCAGCTCGACCAGCGTGGCCTGCGGGCCCACGGTCACCGGGTCGGTGATCATCCCCGACTCCGAGCGCTTGACCAGGTCGACCTGGTCGGCCTGGTCGGCGATGGACAGGTTGCGGTGGAGCACCCCGATGCCGCCCTGGCGCGCCATCGCGATCGCCATCCGCGCCTCGGTGACGGTGTCCATCGCACTGGAGACCAGGGGAGTACGCACGGTGATCTCGCGGGTCAGCCGAGCGGACGTGTCGGCGGCCGTCGGGTTCACGTCGGTCTCGCCGGGGAGCAGGAGCACGTCGTCGAAGGTGAGAGCGAGGGGGGCGAACGGGTCGGGCACTGCGTCCGGTGTCTCCATGCGTACCAATGCTAAACCGTCGACAACGCGACCTGAGCACGGTGAGATGTCGACATGAGCATCCGAACCTCACGCTGGCCGGCCGGAGTCCCGTGCTGGGCCGATCTCACCGTTCCCGACGTATCTGCCGCCCAGGTGTTCTACGCCGATGTCCTCGGCTGGAGCTTCGCGGAGGACGACGACCAGCGGTACGGCGGCTACGTCATCGCCCAGGCGCACGGGGGTGCAGCCGCCGGAATCGGCCCGCAGCAACAGGAGGGAATGCCGGCGGCGTGGACTCTGTACCTCGCGAGCGACGACGTCGACGAGACGGCGGCCGCGGTCACCGCGCACGGCGGCACCATCTTCTCGCCGCCTGGTGACGTCGGTCCCCTCGGCCGGCTGTTCATCGCGGCCGACCCGACAGGGGCAGTCTTCGGTGCCTGGCAGGCCGGCACGCATATCGGAGCCGAAGTCGTCAACGAGCCGGGGGGTCTCACCTGGGAGGACCTGCGCTCGCCGGACCCGGACACCGCTCGGGCTTTCTACACCGCCGTCTTCGGCTATCGAACCGAACCGCTGCCGATGGCCGGTCCCGACTACTCGACGTTCGCGCTGCCCGAGGAGGAGGCGCCGCTCGGCGGTATGGGCGCGATGATGGGCGCAGACGACCAGCCCGCCCACTGGCTGGTGTACTTCGCGGTGTCGGACGCCACCGCCGCCGGGGCGGCGGCCGAGAGGAGCGGCGGGTCGGTGCTGGTGCCCGCCTTTGACTCCCCGTACGGCCGGATGGCCGGCCTGGCAGACCCGGTGGGTGCGGTGTTCTGGGTCCTCGAGGCCACCGGCCAACCCATGCCCGACCGGGAGGGTTGAGCCCTCTGAACGCGGCCGGGGCGCAGTCATGAGCACAGTCGTGCGGCGCGGCTCCGAGCTCGACCCGGCCGCAGCGCTATGAGCCGGCCTTGTCCGCCCAAGGGTTGAGCAGGGTCAGTCCCAGCCCGTCGAAGTCATCGATGTTGCGGGTGGCCAAGGTCGCCTGACGGCTGTGGCAGACGGCAGCGATCTGGGCGTCGAAGCCGCCGATGGGTGCACCTGCCTGCTCACGCTCGACCACGATCTCGGGTAATGGGCAGTCGCGGCCACGTCAAGGGCAAGGACTCGGTCGGCGAAGATCGCGAAGACCTCATCGGCAGCCGAGCTGAGCAGGTGCTTACGTCGTCCTTGAGGCAAGCGCGCGATGCCGTAGCGAACCTCTGCCAGCGTCACCGACGTGGTGCACAGCTGCGGCGGAGGCTGCGCATGCACCCAGGCCACGACACTGGCCGCCGGCGCCGCACGCATCAGCTCGGAGACAACGCTTGTGTCCAGAACGATCATGAGGCGGGGTCTGCCGCCCGAGGAGCTGTTGTCCGCGGTGGGAGTTCGAGGTCCACCCCGCCCAGTTCACCGAATCGCGAGAGCAGCGCCTGAGCCAGCCCAACGTCCCCGGAAGTATCGCTGACGGCTGCGGTGAGAATGGCGCGGATCTCAGCTTCCATGGACCGGCCGTGCTGAGCAGCTCGGATGCGCAGCCGCTCCCGGACCCGGTCGTCCAGATCTCTCACACTGAGTGCCGCCATGCACACCACCTCCAGTGACAGCGATGCTAGCAGTCGTGGCTTTCGAGACAAGAGTCCGACGAACGGGTAGGGAGGCCGCTCGCAGCGACACCGGCGGCGATCCAGGCTAGGTTTTTCGTGGCGTCCCGACGAGACAACGAGGTTCCCGTGGCATTGGGTGAAGAGCACGGTTCAGCACTCGATGCGCCCACCGGGGTGACCCTCACCGTCGATCCGGATCAGCTGCGCGATCCCGGGCTCGTCGACCGAGTCCTGAGCCGCCCCACGCTCGAGCTCGTCGCCGACCTGCACCGGACGTTCCAGCCCCGCCGCGCCGAGCTGCTCGCAGCCCGGATGGAGCGGTCGGCGGCCCTCGAGGCCGGCGGCACGTTGGACTTCCGCGACGCGACTCGCGAGGTGCGCGACGACCCCGACTGGCGAGTGGCCGAACCGGGGCCGGGCCTGGCGGACCGCCGGGTCGAGATCACCGGTCCCACCGATGCCAAGATGGCGATCAACGCGCTCAACTCCGGCGCCAAGGTGTGGCTGGCCGACTTCGAGGACGCGAACTCACCGATCTTCGAGAACATGCTGGCCGGCCAGGCCAACCTGCGGGACTCGATCGACGGGACCTTGTCCTTCACCAGCCCCGAGGGCAAGCAGTACGCGCTCGACGACGGCGACCTCGCGGTTCCGGTGGTCCGCCCGCGCGGCTGGCACCTGCCCGAGAAGCACCTGCTGGTCGACGGCGAACCGGTCTCCGGCGGCCTGTTCGACTTCGCGCTGTACCTGGTCCACTCCGGCCAGGCGCAGGTCGACGCCGGCCGCGGACCGTACTTCTACCTGCCCAAGATGGAGAGCCACCTCGAGGCCCGGCTGTGGAACGACGTCTTCGTCCATGCCCAGCAGGCGGTCGGGATCCCCCGCGGCACCATCCGCGCCACCGTCCTGATCGAGACCTACCCGGCCGCCTTCGAGATGGCGGAGATCCTCTACGAGCTGCGGGAGCACTCCGCCGGGCTCAACGCGGGTCGCTGGGACTACCTGTTCAGCGTGATCAAGAAGTTCCGCACCCGCGGGCGCGACTTCCTGCTCCCCGACCGCAACCAGGTGACGATGACCGCGCCGTTCATGCGGGCCTACACCGAGCTGCTGGTCAGCACCTGCCACCAGCGGGGCGCGCACGCGATCGGCGGCATGGCCGCGTTCATCCCCAGCCGCAAGGACGCCGAGGCCAACGAAACGGCGCTCGCCAAGGTACGCGAGGACAAGACCCGTGAGGCCGGCGACGGCTTCGACGGCTCGTGGGTGGCCCATCCCGACCTGGTCCCGGTGTGCCGGGAGGTGTTCGACGCGGTCCTCGGGGACAAGCCGAACCAGCGCGACCGGCTGCGCGAGGACGTGTCCGTGACCGCTGCACAGCTGCTCGACGTGAAGTCGACTCCTGGTGACATCACCGAGGACGGCCTGCGCAACAACGTCAGCGTCGGCCTGCAGTACCTCTCGGCGTGGCTGCGCGGCAACGGCGCGGTCGCGATCTTCGGGCTGATGGAGGACGCCGCCACGGCGGAGATCTCCCGGTCGCAGGTGTGGCAGTGGCTGCACCTGGGCGTTGAGCTCGCCGACGGCCAGCCGGTCACCGCGGAGCTGGTGGATCGGGTGATCGAGGAGGAGCTGGTCAAGATCCGCGAGGCGGTCGGCGACGAGGCGTACGAGCAGGGTCGGATGGACGACGCCACGCAGATCTACCGGGCGATGGCGATGTCGGACGACTTCGCCGACTTCCTCACCCTCCCGGCGTACGAGCGGCTGTGATGACCCCGCTCGAGGCGCTCACCGCCCGGGCCGGCGCTGGGCAACGCCGCCGTCATCACCGAGGAGGCCCGTCGGCGCACGTACGAGTGCGACGGCCTCGCCTCGTACGCCGTGGTCCCCGGACTGGTCGTGCTGGCCACCGACTCCGACGAGGTGCAGGCGGTGGTCGCGCTGTGCCACGAGCTCGGCGTGCCGTTCGTCGCGCGGGGGTCGGGCACGGGGCTTTCCGGCGGCGCGCTGCCGCACTCCGAGGGGGTGCTGGTCGTCCTGTCGCAGATGCGCCGGATCCTCGACGTGGACCCCGTGGCGCAGCGGGCCGTCGTACAGCCCGGCGTGATCAACCTCGACGTGACGGCGGCCGCCAAGCCGCACGGCTACTACTACGCGCCGGACCCGAGCAGCCAGCAGATCTGCTCGATCGGCGGCAACGTCGCCGAGAACTCCGGCGGCGCCCACTGCCTCGAGTACGGCTTCACCACCAACCATGTCCTCTCGGTCGAGCTCGTCGCACCGGACGGGAGCCGCACGCGGCTCGGCACGACCGCGCCCGACGCCCCGGGGTACGACCTGCTCGGTACCGTGATCGGCTCGGAGGGCACGCTCGGGGTGGTCACCGAGGCCACCCTCAAGCTGACCCAGGGCACCGCAGAGCGTGATGACCCTAGCGCCCTCCAGGTCACCGCCGCGGGCCAGGCCGGCCTGGACCCGGCGCTGATGGCGGCGGCGAACTCGTCTGGCGGGGTGCTCGGCAAGATGGTCTCGCCGCAGAACCTCGCGATCGCCGCCGCCGCCGTCGGCATGACGGGCCGCGAGGGCGACCTGTTCCGCAAGGTCGTCGGCTGGAGTCTCGGGTTCCTCGCCCTGATGTGCCTCCTGGTGCTGGGCCAGACCACCGTCCTGGCGTGGATGCTGCCCTGACCCCTGACCCCTGACCCCTGACCCCTGACACTGACCCCTGACCCTGCCGGTGCCAAGCCGGCGGCGCGCACACGACCAGGTGAGCCAGTACACCGGGGACGATCTGGTCCGGCACGTCGATCCGCGTCCAGCGGTGCCAATCAGGGCATTTCAGCGGTCGGAGACCCCGGTCTGGCACCACCCGACGTACCAGCACCCCGGTCTGGCACCACCCGACGTACCAGCACCCCGGTCTGGCACCACCCGACGTACCAGCACCCCGGTCTGGCACCACCCGCCGTACCAGCACCCCGGTCTGGCACCACCCGACGTACCAGCACCCCGGTCTGGCACCACCCGACGGGGGACCCGGCCGGGATGGCTGAGTGCCTGCGTCAGCCGGCAGACGGCACCGCGGGCGGCCCGACCAAGAGTCGGACCGCCCGCGGCGTGGGATCGAGCCTGAGATGAAACTCAGTGCCCGTGCCCGTGGCCGTGGCCACCAGCAGCCGGCTCCTCCTCCTGCGGCTTGTCCACCACGAGGGTCTCGGTGGTGAGCAGCATCGCCGCGATGGAGGCGGCGTTGGCGAGCGCTGACCGGGTGACCTTGACCGGGTCGAGCACCCCGGCGGCGACGAGGTCGCCGTACTCACCGGTGGCGGCGTTGTAGCCCTTGCCCTCACCGGCCTCCCGGACCTTGGCGACGACGACGTGCCCCGGCTCGCCCCCGTTCTCGGCGATCCAGCGCAGTGGCTCGTCGACGGAGCGGCGCACGATCCGTACCCCGGTCGCCTCGTCGCCGCTCAGGCCGAGCCCGTCCTCGAGCACACCGGCGGCGTGGACGAACGCGGAACCACCACCGGCGACGATGCCCTCCTCGATCGCGGCGCGCGTCGCGGAGACGGCGTCCTCGATGCGGTGCTTCTTCTCCTTCAGCTCCACCTCGGTGGCGGCGCCGACCTGGATCACGCAGACGCCACCGGCCAGCTTGGCGAGCCGTTCCTGGAGCTTCTCGCGGTCCCAGTCGGAGTCGCTCGCCTCGATCTCGGCCTTGATCTGTGCGACGCGGGCGCTGACGTCGACCTGCTCCCCGCCGCCGTCGATGATCGTGGTGTCGTCCTTGGTGACCACGACGCGACGGGCGCGGCCGAGCACCTCCAGACCGACCTGGTCGAGCTTGAGCCCGACCTCGGGGGCGACGACCTGGGCACCGGTGAGCGCCGCGATGTCCTGCAGCATCGCCTTGCGCCGGTCACCGAAGGCCGGAGCCTTCACCGCGGTCGAGGGGAAGGTGCCGCGGATCTTGTTGACCACGAGGGTGGACAACGCCTCGCCCTCGACGTCCTCCGCGATGATGAACAGCGGCTTGCCGGCCGCGACGACCTTCTCAAGCAGCGGCAGCAGGTCACCGACGGAGGAGATCTTGCCTTGGTGCAGGAGTACGAACGGGTCGTCGAGGACCGACTCCATGCGCTCGGCGTCGCTCACCATGTAGGGGGAGATGTAGCCCTTGTCGAACTGCATGCCCTCAGTGAACTCGAGGTCGGTGCCGAGGGTGTTCGACTCCTCGACGGTGATGACGCCGTCCTTGCCGACCTTGTCGAAGGCCTGGGCGATCAGCTCACCGATGTGGTCGTCGCGAGCCGAGATGGTGGCGACGTGCGCCATGTCCTGCGTGGAGTCGACCTCCCGTGCAACGCGGCGAAGCTCGTCGTTGACCGCACTCACAGCAGCGTCGATGCCACGCTTGAGACCGACCGGGTTGGCGCCTGCCGCCACGGCGCGCAGGCCCTCGTGGACCAGTGCCTGCGCCAGCACCGTCGCGGTGGTGGTGCCGTCACCGGCGACGTCGTTGGTCTTGGTGGCGACCTCCTTGGCCAGCTGCGCGCCGAGGTTCTCGAACGGGTCGTCCAGCTCGATCTCACGCGCGACGGTCACGCCGTCGTTGGTGATGGTGGGGGCCCCCCACTTCTTGTCGAGCACGACGTTGCGGCCCTTGGGGCCGAGGGTCACCTTGACGGTGTTGGCGAGAGCGTCGACGCCGCGCTCGAGGGCGCGGCGGGCGTTCTCGTCGAACTCCAGGATCTTGGGCATGTGGGTCTTCCCTTTCCGTGCCGCCGCCCCGGCGCCCTCATGGGCGACCGGGGCGGGCGGTCAGCTGGCGGTACTGGTGGTGTGGCTGGTGCCGGACGTCACTTCTCGATGACGGCGAGCACGTCGCGTGCGGACAGGACGAGGTACTCCTCGCCGTCGTACTTGATCTCGGTGCCGCCGTACTTGCTGAAGACGACGATGTCCCCGGTGGAGATGTCGAGCGGGATGCGCTCGCCGCCGCTCTCGTTGAAGCGGCCGGGGCCGACGGAGATGACTTCGCCCTCCTGCGGCTTCTCCTTGGCGGTGTCCGGAATGACCAGCCCGGACGCGGTGGTCTGCTCGGCCTCAAGCGTCTTGACGACGATCCGGTCCTCGAGCGGTTTGATGGTGACCGACACGTGTCGACCTCCCCTTTCGCGGCCCTTCGCGGGCCGTGAGCAGTGGTTGAGAGACTGTTGCGGCTCTTCGGTCCACGGCCTATCAGGCGAGTCCTGCACGCCGTCGCGGGGGTCGTGCGGAACTTCCCTGCAGACCGATGACCTGGCACTCTCGGCTTGAGTGTGCCAGGGCGAAATCTAGCACTCGCTCCGCTCGAGTGCCAGGACGGGGAGGGGCACCCTCGGTTTGGACGCTGAACTCCTCGCCGACTTGCGCACCCCGGCCGGTCGAGCGGTGCTGGCCGACGCCGAGGACGCCACCGGTCCGCGCGATGACCTGGCCCGGTCCGCTGACCTGCGCCGGCTGCACCCGCATGCCGCCCCCGGCCTCGTCGCCGCCGCGCAGACTCAGGCCGCACTGCGCCTCGCCGCGGTGACCAAGCTCGGGGACGACGCGCGCTGTCTGTGGGCGACGCGGGAGGCCCTCGAGCAGGCGACCCGCCGCAGCGTCGCCGAGCACCGGGCCGGACGACTGGCTGCGCACACCTCCGGCGGGAGCCTGGTCGACCTCGGCTGTGGCCTCGGCGCCGACCTGGTCGCGGCGGCCCGGGCCGGGCTACGAGTGACCGGCATCGACCGAGACCCGCTGCGCGTCGCCCTGGCCCGAGCGAACCTCGCCGAGCTCGGATTGGCCGGCGAGGTGCTGCAGGCCGACGCGACGCGGGTGAACGTTTCCGCGTACGACCTGGCCTTCGCCGACCCGGCCCGTCGCAACGCGCGCGGCCGGGTCGGTGACCCACGTGACTGCTCCCCGGGCTGGGACGCGGTCTCCCGGTGGCTGGCGGGCACCGCGGTGGTCAAGACGACACCCGCCATCCCCCATGCGCTCGTGCCGCAGGGAGTCGAGGCGGAGTGGGTGAGCGATGGCGGCGACCTGGTCGAGGCGGCACTGTGGAGCGTCTCCCTGGCGCGCGTACGACGGCGCGCCACCGTCTTGTCCACGGGGCCGGGTGCCACGTTGACCGACCGCGACGATCCCGGTGGCGTCACCGTTGCCGAACCGGGCGCGTACTGGCTCGAGCCGGACGACGCGGTCGTCCGGGCCGGGCTGGTCACCGCCGTCGCCGCCCGCGTGGACGGCTGGCTGCTCGACCCGCACATCGCGTACGTCTCCACCGACCGTGAGGTGCGCACACCGTTCGCGCGGACCTATCGCGTGGTGGCGGAGGTGCCGTTTCGTGCGAAGGCGCTGCGGGCCGCCCTGCGGGCCAGGGACGTCGGCACCGTGACGATCAAGAAGCGCGGGGTCGACGTCGTACCCGAGGCGCTGCGCGCTCGGCTGCGGCTGCACGGGAGCACCCCCGCGACGCTGATCCTCACCCGTGTCGCCGGCGCGGGACGGGCGTACCTCGTCGAGCCGCTCAGCAGCCGCGACGGCTGAGCCCGGCGACGTGCACGGGCAGCCGCCCGTGCGCCTGAGCTTCGCCGGTGAGCACGTCGACCAGTGCCCGCATCGAGGCCGGCCCCGAGCCGAACGGGGCCAGGCGTACGAGCGCGGCGCTGACGCCGAGGAGGTAAGGGGTGTCGGTGGCCACCACGACGACCCTGCCCTGGACCTGCTGGCCCGCGACGCCGACGGCCAGCCGGTGGCGGCAGCGACGGCGTGGGCGGCTGGCCCGGGGCGGTGCGGCATCCTCGAGCCGATGGGCACGCACCGTGCTGCCCGCGGGCGCGGACACGGCCGCGGGGTCGTGTTGGCCGCGCTGGCCGCGCTGGCGAGAGCGGGAGCCAGCGGGGTCACCGTGCACACGCCGGCGTCCAACTCCGGCGCGGTCGCCACGTACGTCTCGTGCGGCCTGCGCCCGCTGCAGTCGACGGAGGCCCTGGTGCGTGGGATTCAGCGCAGCACCAGCGCCAGCCCGACCCCGTAGAGCAGGACCAACGCCACGCCGGGACCGCGACCGAGCGTGCGTCCGGGCCAGGCGGCGACACCGAGGCAGACCACCGCCACCAGGGCCGTCACCGTCAGCAGCCGGGTCGTCGCGGCGAGCGCGAGCGGCGCCACCAACGCGCCGACACCGAGCGAGAGCGTGGCGTTGTAGGCCACCGCACCCAGCGCGCCGGCCACGGCGACGTCCTCGACGCCGTGCCGGCGCGAGGCGGCGACCAGCGCGAGCATCTCGGCGCTGGTCGCGAGCGCCAACAGCGTGAGCCCCACCGGACCGTCCGCGAGCCCGGTCGACGCGACGAACCGCTCGGCGCCGAGCACGGCGACCGCGCCGCCGACGACCATGAGCACCAGCCCGAGCGCGAGCAGCCAGGCGTCGCGAGCCGACGGAGCCGCGTCGAGCTCGACCTCGGCGGCCTCCCCCACGGTCGGCACGCGCCGCTCGCGTCGCCACACGACGGCGACGGTGCCCACGTACGCCAGCGCCAGCAGCAGGCCCTCCCAGCGCGCCACGAGGCCACCGAGCACCACGAGGACCGCGACGACGCTGGCGAGCGCCGCGACGGCGGCGTACCGGCGGACGGCAGCGGTCAGGACCACCGGCGCCACCACCGCCACCAGCCCGAGGGTCAGCGTGGCAATGACGAGGTTGGCACCGAGCGCGTCACCGGCGGCAAGGTCGGGGCGGCCGCGACCCGAGGCGAGGCCGGCGACGAGTGCCTCCTCGGGCTCGGCACCGGCCAGCAGCAGCGCCAGCCCGAAGGTGGTCAGGCCGACCCGGCGGGCAGCGCCCACCACGTGCTCGGCGAACAGCTCAGCGCCACCGGTCAGCAGCGCACCGCCGACCGCCAGCAGTCCCAGTGCCCACAGCACGGCTCAGGCCACGACCTGGGTGACCGGCAACGAGGAGTCACCCGAGAGGTCCAGCGCGCTCGGCGTACGCCCGCGGGAGACGACCTCGGCACCCAGCGCCGCGACCATGGCGCCGTTGTCGGTGCACAGACCCGGTCGCGGCACCCGGACCGAGATGCCCTGCGCGGTCGCGCGTTCCTGCGCGAGCGCTCGCAGGCGGCTGTTGGCCGCGACGCCACCGCCGATGAGGAGCGTGCCCACCCCGCGCGCCCGGCACGCGTCCACCGCCTTGCGCGTGAGCACGTCGCAGACCGCCTCCTGGAAAGCCGCCGCCACGTCGGCCACCGGCACCGGCTCGCCGTCACGCTCACGGCTCTCCACCCACCGGGCCACCGCGGTCTTCAGGCCGGAGAACGAGAAGTCGAAGCGGTGCCGCTCGGGGTCGGCGCCCGTGGTGAGGCCGCGCGGGAACCGGACGTACGCCGGGTCGCCACCAACGGCGGCGCGGTCGACGTGCGGACCGCCAGGGAACGGCAGGCCGAGGACCCGCGCGACCTTGTCGAACGCCTCCCCCGCGGCGTCGTCGATGGTGGCGCCGAGCGGCTCGACGTCGCTGGCCACGTCGTGCACCAGCAGCAGTGACGAGTGCCCCCCGCTCACCAGCAGCGCCAGGCATGGCTGCGGCAGCGGTCCGTGCTCGAGCTGGTCGACCGCGACGTGGGCCGCGAGGTGGTTGACGCCGTAGACCGGCACCCCGAGGCCGATCGCCAAGGCCTTCGCCGCGGCGACGCCCACCAGCAACGCACCGGTGAGGCCGGGCCCGCTGGTCACGGCCACCGCGTCGACGTCGCCCAGCCGTACGCCGGCGGTCGTGCACGCGCGCTCCAACGTCGGCACCATCGCCTCGAGGTGCGCCCGGCTGGCCACCTCGGGAACGACCCCGCCGAAGCGGGCGTGTTCCTCGACGCTGGACGCGACGGCATCGGCGAGCAGGGTGTGACCCCGGACCAGCCCGACGCCCGTCTCGTCGCAGGAGGTCTCGATCCCCAGCACCAGTGGAGCCTCGGCGGTCACGCCGCACATCGTCCCACCGCCGTCCAAGCCAGCGGACCGGCACACTGCGGGCATGCCTGAAGACTCGCCTCTCGTGGGTCCGTGCGACCGCTCCGATGCCGACGAGCGCGCGGCTCTGCTCGCTCTCGCGCCGCGCATCGTCACCGGGGTGTCCCCTTGGCGCGACGGTGACGCCGCCCGGGCGGCGGCCGTCGCGTGGGTGCGCGAAGCGCTCGACGAGGAGCCCGGCCCGGACTCTGCCCTGCTGGTGGCGCGCCTCGGCGGCCGCGTCGTGGGGATGCTGGGGGTGCGAGCGCGTGAGCACTGGACCGGCGAGCGCGACGCGTACGTCGGCGAGCTCGTCGTGGACCCCGACGCCAGCCGGCGCGGTGTGGGCCGTGCGCTCGTCGACGCCGCCCGGGCCTGGGCTGCGCAGGCTGGGCTCGGGCACCTCACCCTCGACACCGGCGCCGCCAACACCGGCGCCCGCGCGTTCTACGCCGCGCTCGGGTTCCGCGAGGAGGCGGTACGACTCACCGCGCCGGTGTGAGCCCGCTCGCCTGGTCCGCCGGCCGCAGCACCACGCCGAGTGGTGCCAACCCGGGGTCCCCACCACGCCGAGTGGTGCCAACCCGAGGTCCCCGACCGCCGAGTGGTGCCTGCTGCCCGGCCTGGGCGACCCGGGCCGGACTGTGGCACCTCACCTCGCTACCGGCGCCGACAACACGAGGGCGTGCTTCTACCCCGCGCTCGGATTCCTCGAGGAGGCGGGGCTGCCGTACCGCCAGGCCTCGCCGCTCAATCCGCTGGACGCCACGCCTGGCTTGACACAGGCTCGTCACCATGAGCCGCGACGACGTGCCAACCACCTTCGACGAGCGCACCACGCTGATGACGCTGCTGACGTACGCCCGCGAGACCGCGATCAGCAAGGCCGACGGGATCACCGACGAACAGGCGGCGCGCGCCCCGCTCACGACGTCGCCCTTGATGACAGTCGGTGGCGTGCTGCACCACCTCACCTGGGTCGACCGGGACTGGATCGACACCCGGCTGCTCGGCGGCCCCGACGAGGGACCCTGGACCGACGTCGAACCGGACCGCGAGTTCGTCCTTGGCGCCGGGCTGCCGATCGCCGAGGTCGTCGCGACGTACCGCGAGCAGACGGCGCGCCTCGACTCGCTCATCGCCGACCTCGACATCGACACCCGGGCGGCGATGCCGCTCGGCAACGCGGCGGCCCCGATCACGCTGCGGTGGATCCTGTTCCACCTCATCGAGGAGACCTCACGGCACAACGGCCACCTCGACATCCTGCGCGAGCTGATCGACGGCACGGTGGGCAGCTGACCGGTGCATGCGCCACGTCGGACGCCCCGTCCGCCTGCACCACCCACGGCGCCCTCCTCCGACGTGAGTGGAGGTGGTTTTGCGATGCGGGAAAGGCACGTGCGTTCACGCCAGCGGTGGGGCGGGTGCTCGCAAAGCCACCTGGATGCACGTCAGAGGAGACAGGGCGCTCAGGCCGGCCCGCGGGCGGCTCGACGGGCGGCCCGGGCGGCCTTCTCCTCGGCGTCGAGTCGGGCCGCCTCCTGCGGGGTGGGCGCGGTGCCGCCGTACGCGGCGGGAGCCCACCACTGGCCCTGCGGTGACTCCGGATAGTCGCGAATGGCCTGGTCGAGCAGCGCCGACATCGCGTCCCGCAGTTCCTGCGTCTCCGCGACGGGGTTCGCGGCGGTCGGATGCAGCGCGGGGCCGACCGCCACCACGATGGTGTGCCCGCGGGAGAAGTCGCGCGGGTGGTCCTTGGTCATCATCCGCTGGGTGCCCCACAGCACCACCGGCACGATCGGTACGCCGGCGGCGGCGGCCATCCGCACGGTGCCGCTCTTGAAGTCCTTGAGCTGCATGCTGCGGCTGATCGTGGCCTCCGGGAAAACCCCGACGACCTCACCGGCCTTGAGGTAGCGCAACGCCTGTCGGTACGACGCGATGCCGCTGTCGCGGTCGACCTCGATGTGGTGCAGCGAGCGCATCAGCGGACCGCTGAGCCGGTGGTCGAAGAGCTCCTTCTTGGCCATGAAGCGCACGAGCCGACCACTGTCCTGCGTCGCGAGCCCGCCGAGGACGAAGTCGACGTAGCTGATGTGGTTGACCGCCAGCACCGCGCCGCCCTGCCGGGGTACGTGGTGGGTGCCGGACGTCTGGATGCGCAGGTCGAACAGCCAGAACAAGGTCTTGGCCGTCGCGATGATCGGCGGATAGGTGAGATCGCGCACGCCGCACACCGTAGACCGCGCCGCTACGACGCTCCCCGCCCAAGTACGAGCGCGTCCCGTCCGGCCCCGTAGTAGCCGCGCCGGCGGTCGATCGAGGCGAACCCCGCGCTCGCGTACAACCGCAGGGCCGCGGAGTTGTCGGCCTCGACCTCCAGCAGCACCGACCCGTCCCCTGCGTACGCAAGCAGCGCGTCGAGCAGGGCGCGACCCAGTCCCCGGCGGCGGGCCAGTGATGCCACGGCGAGGCGCAGCACGTCCGCCGGCTCACCTGCCAGCAGGACGCCCCATCCGACGAGCACGCCCGCCTCCTGCGCCAACACGACGTGTCGCGTCGGTGCCGCGAGTTCATGGGCCACCGAGTCGGCCGACCAGCCGTCCGCCCCGAATGCGTCGACCTCGAGCGCGACCACCGCGGCGGCGTCGCCCGGCGTCGCGAGCCGCAGCGTCACAGCATTCGCTTGCGCGGACCCGGCTCGCTGACGTCGGGGCGACGCAGGTACGTCGGCTCAGGAGCCACCAGCTCCACGGTCCCGTCGACCCGGGCCTGCGCGAGCAAGACGGCGGATGGATCGCGAGGGCCGTCGACCGGTGCCAGCACGTCGGCGTACAGCCACCCCCCGCGGCCCACGACCGGGGCACCGGCGAGGCGCCCGGCGAGGTCGGCGGGACGGCCCACGACCGGGCCCTCGACCCGGCGGTGCCCCTCGTACCTGGCCCAGAAGACCTCGCGCCGCCGGGCGTCGGTGGCGACGACGTACGGCCGCCCGGACCCGAGCAGTGCTGCCTGCGCCGCGGCCAGCGCGTCCAACGTGACGACCCCGAAGACGGGCACCCCGAGCACGAACCCGAGCGTGCGGGCGGTCATCAGGCCGACCCGCAGCCCGGTGTACGGGCCCGGACCCACGCCCACCAGGACCTCGGTCAGGTCGCGGCGGTCGACCCCGGCTCGCCTCAGCACGTCGGCCACCGCCGGAGCCAGCAGCTCACCGTGGCGGAGGCCGGCCTCCGCGTCGTACGACGCCAGGGCCCGGGTGCCGTCGTGCACCGCGACCGTGACGACCACGGTGGCGGTGTCGAGGGCGAGCAGCACGGGGCGCGAGCCTAGCCGGGTCAGGCGAGCCGGGAGCGCAGCGGTGCGCCGACCCAGCGCGGCCCGTGCGGGCGTACGGAGGCGACCCGCGACTCGGGCGGGTGAGTACGCGCCGACGTCTGCGGCTCGTGGCGGCGCGGTCCGGCCGCCAGGGCCGCCGCACCGCCGTCGGCCCAGCGCTCGAGGCGCACCTCCAGCCAGGAGTCCGCGAGACCCTCGGCCAGGCCCTCCCCCCACTCCACCACGGTGACGGCCTGCTCCACCGACTCGTCGAGGTCCAGCTCGTCCAATTCGGCTGCCCCACCGAGCCGGTACGCGTCGACGTGCACCAGTGCCGGGCCGCCGACCACCGAAGGGTGCACGCGGGAGATGACGTATGTCGGCGACGTCACGGCCCCGCGGACCCCCAGGCCGGTCCCGATGCCCTGGGTGAGCGTGGTCTTGCCGGCACCCAGCCCTCCGGTCAGCACCACCACGTCCCCAGGCCGCAGCACGGTGGCGAGCCGGGCCCCGAAGGCACGGGTGGCCTCGGCGGTGGGCAGCTCGGTGCGCAGCTCATCGCCGGTGGAGGCGCTCACCGAGCACTCGCGAGCCGGGCCACGAGCGCGAGGTCGTCGCGCAGCGCCGTCAGCGGGGCACCGTGCGGACCGAAGCGCAGTGCGGCCGAGGGATGGTACGTGGGCACGAGGGGTCGGCCGGCCACCTCGTGCACGCGCCCGTGCACCGAGCCGATCCGCTGCCCGGCGCCGAGTGCCCACGCCAGCGCGGTGCCCCCCAGGGTCACCACGACCGCGGGGTCGAGTGCGACGACCTGTGCGTCGAGCCAGGGCCGGCAGGTCGCCTGCTCGCGGCGGGTGGGGGTGCGGTTGCCCGGTGGGCGGCACTTGACGGTGTTGACCACGGCCAGGTCGGCGCGGTCCAGGCCCACCTCGGCGAGCACCCGGTCCAGCAACTGACCGGACCGGCCGACGAACGGGACGCCACCCTCGTCCTCACTGCGGCCGGGGGCCTCCCCGACCAGCAGGACTCGGGCGCCCACCGGCGCCACACCCGGTACCACGGTCGTACGGGAGGCGGCCAGACCGCAGGCGGTGCAGTCCGACATCTCGGCGGCGAGCCCGCCCCACGTCGTGGCCAGCGGTGTCACGCTCACCCGAGGCGCTCCTCCACCGCGGCTTCGCGGGCGCCGTCGGGCTGACCAGCCCGTTCGAGCAGCGCTTCCAGCAGCCCGGTGAGCTGCTCGTGCCGCTCGAGCATCAGCAGGTGCCCCGAGTCCGGCAGCACGACGAGCTCGGCGGTGCGGATGGTCTCCGCGAGGCGGCGGCTGAGACCGACCGGCGTCATGACGTCTCGCTCCCCGGCGACGACCAGCGTGGGGAGGTCGGTGAACGCGGGCAGTACGTCGGACAGGTCGAGGCTGACGAACAGCGGCCAGAATGCGGTGTAGACGCCCACCGGGGCGTCGGCGAGCATGCGGTCGGCGAAGGCGACGTGGGCATCCTGCGGGTCGGAGCCGAAGCCGTAGCGCCGGACGGCGTCGTAGGACAGGTCGGCGGCAAGCCGGCGTGGCGCCTCGACCAGCCAGGGTGCCGTGTCGATGGTGGCCCGCAGCAGCGGTGACAACCTCGACAATGACGACGCGGGCAGACCACGCGCGTGCCGGCCGAGGTGCCCCGAGCTGGTCGCCACCAGCGCGACGGCCACGACCCGGTCGCGCACCAGGTCGGGGTCGAGGCGGGCCAGCGCCATCACCGTCATGCCACCCATCGAGTGGCCCACCAGCGCGACCGGACCGGTCGGCACCAGCTGCCCGAGCACCGTGCGCAGGTCGGCGGCAAGCTGGTCGATGGTGCTGTGGTCGGGCGCCGACCACTCGCTGCTGCCGTGGCTGCGCTGGTCGTACACCACGACCCGGTGCGTCGTACGCAGGGCAGCGCGCTGGTAGTGCCAGGACTGCCGAGTGAGTCCCCATCCGTGCACGAGCACGACCGTCGGGGCGTCCGGCTGCTGGTCCGCCGGCTCGTCGACCTCGGCGTGCAGGCAGATGCCGTCGTCGGTGACGACCTGGTGGACCTCGCCGTGCAACGACCCCAGCGGCAGCGCTTCGGCGCCCAAGACGGCCCGGCGCCGACGCACGCGGGTCGCGTGCACGGTGGCGCCGGTCAGCGCGGCGGCACCGACGAGGCCGACGGTGCCGGCGACCAGTGACCGGAGCCCGAGGTGCCCGGGACGCGGCAGGGTCATCGGCTCTCCTCCGAGGACGGCGACGCTGGTGGGAGCGACCCACCCGACCCGGCAGCGTACGTGCGCGGGACCCGGGGGCCGATGCGGGTGACGACCTCGTAGGAGATGGTGCCGATCGCTTCCGCCCACTCCTGGGCGGTGGGCGCCCCCCCGTCGCCCGGACCGAACAGCACCACCTCGTCGCCGACGCGGTCGGGTGCACCCGGGCCGAGGTCCACGACTACCTGGTCCATGCACACCGTCCCCACCAACGGCACCCGCCGACCGCCGACCTGCAGGTCCACGGCGGACGACGCGTGCCGGGGGACGCCGTCCCCGTACCCGAGCGGGACGAGGCCCAGCACCGTGTCTGCGTCGGTGACGTGGGTGTGACCGTACGAGACGCCGGTCCCGGCCGGTACGGCCTTGACGGCGGCGAGCCGGCCGCGCAGCGTCATGGCCGGGCGCAGGCCGAAGCCAGCGGCGTCGGCGTGGTCGGGCGCCGGCGACAGGCCGTAGGCGGCCAGCCCGCAGCGCACCATGTCGTAGCGGGCGGACGGGCGGGTCAGGGCGGCGGCGGAGTTGGCCAGGTGCCGCAGCCCCGGCTGCAGACCCAGCGTGGTGCAGGTGGCGAGCGCCTCCTCAAACACCCGCTCCTGGGCGGCCAGCGAGGGGTGGCCGACCTCGTCCGAGCAGGCCAGGTGGGACCAGGTGCCGGTGACCTCGACGCTTCGGTGTTGCTGGGCGGCCAGGGCGGCGCGTACGAGCCCAGGCCACTCCGGCACGGTGGCGCCGTTGCGTGACAGCCCGGTGTCCACCTTGAGCTGCAGCCGGGCCCGCCGGCCCGCCCGCCCCGCGGCCTCGACCACCTCACCGAGCTGGCGCACCGATGACGCGGTGACGTCGACTCCCGCGGCGACCGCCGGTGCGAGGTCCTCCCCCGGTACCGCGAGCCAGCAGAGCAGCCGGCCGGTGTCCCCGGCCGCCCGCAGCTCCAGTGCCTCCTCGAGCACTGCGACACCGAGCCAGTCGGCGCCCGCGTCCCGGGCGGCGCGGGCGACCGGGACGGCCCCGTGGCCGTACCCCTGCGCCTTCACCACCACCATGACCTGCGCCGGCCCGGCCACGGCACGGAGCCGGCGAACGTTGGACCGCACGGCGTCGAGGTCGATGCCCGCCTCGGCTCGCAGACCCGCCGCCGGCTCAGGCACCGTCACCTGCCAGCAGCGCGGCCACGGTTTGCGGCAACGCAGCCGCGACGACCGACGCCGTGAGCGGCCCGGGGCCCGCCATCCGACTGGCGGCGCCGTGCACCCAGGCCGCGGCGACACCCGCGTCGCGCGGTGAGCGCCCGGCGGCGAGCAGGGAGCCGGCGAGCCCCGCCAGCACGTCGCCGGCCCCGGCGGTCGCGAGCCACGGCGACCCGGTGTGAACGACGTCGACCGGACCGCCGCCGGGCTCTGCCACCAGCGTGCGCGAGCCCTTGACCAAGACGGTGGCCCCGGTCGCCGCCGCTGCCGCCCGGACGTACCCGAGCGGGTCGGCCTCGACCTCGTCGCGGGGGACGTCGAGCAGCCGGGCCAGCTCTCCGGCGTGCGGCGTCAGCAGTACGGGCCGGTCGATCTCGGGCGGGAGGAAGCGCAGGCCGTCGGCGTCGACGAGCAGCGGCACCGGCCCGGACGTCTCGTCTGCCCAGGAGGCCCGCAGAGCACCCTCCGCGTCGTCCCCGCCGCCGGAGCCGACGACCCACGCCTGCACCTGGCCGGCGCCGCGCACGACCTCCGGGTGGTGGTCGAGCACCGAGGTGGCGACGGCGTCGGGCCCGTCGTAGCGGATCATCCCGGCGAGGCCTGCCGACGCACCTGCCACGCACAGCCGGGCGGCCCCGGCGTAGCCGGGCGAGCCGGCCCTGATCCCCACAACCCCACGGGTGTACTTGTGGTCGGCCGGGTCGGGCACCGGGAGCAGCGCGGCCACGTCGGCAGCCTGCACCGCGCGGACCACCGGGTCGGGCAGGTACGGGCCCAGGCCGATGTCGACCACGTGCACGACGCCCGCCCGATCCGCGGCGGGTCCGGCGAGCAGCGCCGGCTTGTGCGTGCCGAAAGTGACGGTCAGGTCGGCGTGGGCGGCTGGCTCGGGCAGCGTGCCACCGTCCACGTCGACGCCGCTGGGCACGTCGACGGCGACCACCAACGCTCCAGCCCCGTGCGCGTCGGCCAGCAGCGAGCGAGCCGGCTCGCGCAGCCCCGGATGTCCGCCGATGCCGACGACGCCGTCGAGCACCAGGTCGGTGCCGGACCAGTCAGGCGGTCCGGACTCGGGCGAGACGAGCCCCGCACCGGCCCGGCGGGCGGCCACGAGGCCACCCTCGTGGACCCTGTCGGGGGCCAGCATGACCACCTCGACCCGAGCGCCCCGGCGGGCCAGGATCGCACCGGCGTACAACGCGTCGCCGCCGTTGTTGCCCGACCCCGCCAGCACGACCACCCGCCGGCCGTACGCCCCGCCGAGCGCGTCCACGCAGGCGGCGGCGAGCCCGGCGGCGGCCCGGCGCATCAACGCGCCGTCGGGCAGGCGTCGCATCAGCTCCTGTTCGGCGGCCCGCACCTGCTCGACGGTGTGCGCCTCACGCACGCGGGCCTCCCTCCAGCACCACGAACGCAGTGGCGATACCGGCGTCGTGCGCGATCGACAGGTGCGACACCCGGACTCCCAGCGCGCTGGCACGCTCGGCGACCGTGCCTCGCAGGCCCAGGTGCGGCCGGCCGTCGGCGTCGGTGCCCACCTCGGCGTCGCACCAGACCAGGCCCGGGGGGGCCCCGAGTGCCTTGGCAAGCGCCTCCTTGGCCGCGAACCGGCCGGCCAGCGTACGAGCCGGCGCCGCGGCCTCGGCCGCGGTGAACAGCCGCCGGCGGACGGCAGGGCTGCGGGCCAGCGTCGCGGCGAACCGGGCCACGTCGACCACGTCCACACCCACGCCCACGATCACGGCCTTGCCCCTGGGCGGGTCCCCTGACAGGTCACTCGACGGTGACGGACTTCGCCAGGTTGCGCGGCTGGTCGACGTCGTGGCCGAGCTCGTCGGCGAGCGTGGCGGCAAAGATCTGTAGCGGCACAGTAGCGACCAGCGGCTGCAGCAACGTCGGCAGCCTGGGCAGCCGGATGACGTCGTCGGCGTACGGCAGCACCCGGTCGTCGCCGTCCTCGACGAGCACGATGGTGCGGGCGCCGCGGGCCCGGACCTCCGCGATGTTGGAGACGACCTTGTCGTGCAGCTGGTCGCGCCCGTGCGGGGGCACGATCACGAACACCGGCATCCCGGGTTCGATCAGCGCGATCGGACCGTGCTTGAGCTCACCGGCCGCGAAGCCCTCAGCGTGGAGGTAGGCCAGCTCCTTGAGCTTGAGCGCACCCTCGAGGGCGACCGGGTAGCCGACGTGCCGGCCCAAGAACAGCACCGAGCGGGTGCCCACCAGGGACCGGGCCAGCGCGCGAACCTGCTCGGCTCCGTCCAGCACCCGGCGGATTCCGTCGGGCACCGACTGGAGCTGGCGCATGACCGCGGCGATCTCGTCCCCGTACTTCATGCCGCGCACCTGGGCCAGGTAGAGACCCAGGAGGTAGCAGGCCACGATCTGGGCGAGGAAGGCCTTGGTCGACGCGACCGCCACCTCGGGGCCGGCGTGGGTGTAGATGACGGCGTCGGACTCCCGCGGGATCGTCGCGCCGTTGGTGTTGCAGATCGCCAACACGCGCGAGCGTTGCTGCCGCGCGTGCCGGATGGCCATCAGCGTGTCCATGGTCTCGCCGGACTGGCTGATGGCGACGACCAGCGTCGAGCGGTCGAGGATCGGGTCGCGGTAGCGGAACTCGCTGGCGAGCTCGACCTCGCACGGCAGCCGGGTCCAGTGCTCGATGGCGTACTTCGCGACCATCCCGGCGTACGAGGCGGTGCCGCAGGCGACGATGATCACCTTGTCGATCTCTCGCAGCTCGTCGTCGGACAACCTCATCTCGTCCAGCTGCAGCGAGCCGTCCTCGGCGTGCCGACCGAGCAGGGTGTCGGCGACGGCCCGCGGCTGCTCGTCGATCTCCTTGAGCATGAACCAGTCGTAACCACCCTTCTCCGCCGCCGAGGCGTCCCAGCCGACGTGGAACGGCCTGGTCTGCGCCGGCGTGCCGTCGAAGCCGATGACGGTGACGGCCTGCGGGGTGATGACGACGACCTGGTCCTGCCCGAGCTCGATGGCCTCACGGGTGTGCTCGATGAACGCCGCTACGTCGGAGGCGACGAAGTTCTCCCCTTCGCCGCACCCGACCACCAGCGGGGAGCTACGTCGCGCCGCCGCGACGACGCCCGGCTGCTCGGCGTCGACCACGACGAGCGTGAAGGCGCCCTCGAGCCGGGCGCACACCAGCCGCAGCGCCTCCCCGAGCTCGGGCGTCTCGCGCAGCTGCTCCTCGAGCAGGTGCGCCACCACCTCGGTGTCGGTGGCCGAGACGAACTGGTGCCCGATCTCCTCGGCCCGCGCCCGCAGCCTGGCGAAGTTCTCGATGATCCCGTTGTGCACCACGGCCACCCGACCGGTGCAGTCGGTGTGGGGGTGCGCGTTGACGTCGGTGGGCGCGCCGTGGGTGGCCCACCGGGTGTGGCCGATGCCGGTGGCCGCCTCGGGCATCGGCTCCTCGGCGAGCAGCTTGTCGAGGTTGACGAGCTTGCCCGCGCGCTTGGCGGTGTGCACGGTGGCCGCGGTGCCGTCCACGAGCGCTAGGCCCGCCGAGTCGTAGCCGCGGTACTCCAGCCGCCGCAGGCCGTCGATCACCACCGTCTGCGCCTGCCGGGCGCCCACGTACCCCACGATCCCGCACATGGGCCGCAGCCTACCGAGGCCGACGGCCAGAACCGGTCAGGCAGGATGGGCGCCGATGACCGAGCCCGGCCGCGAGACCTCCCCGTACGTCGAGCTGGACCGCGCGGCATGGGCCGCACTGGCCGGCTCGGCGGAGCTACCGCTCGGCGCCGGGCAGCTGGCCCGCCTGCGGACCCTGGGTGACGAGCTCGACCTCGACGAGGTACGACAGGTCTACCTGCCGCTCTCGCAGTTGCTCAGCCTGCACGTCCGCCACGCCGGTCTGCTGCACCGCTCCACCGAGGAATTCCTCGGCCGTCCGCAGCCCCAGCGCACCCCGTTCCTGATCGGCGTGGCCGGCTCGGTGGCGGTCGGCAAGTCCACCACCGCCCGACTGTTGTGCGAGCTGCTCAGCCGCTGGCCGCAGCACCCCCGGGTGGCCCTGGTGACCACCGACGGCTTCTTGCTGCCCAACGCCGAGCTGACCAGGTCGGGTCTGCTCGAGCGCAAGGGCTTCCCGGAGTCCTACGACCGGCGGGCGCTGCTGAGATTCGTCATCGACGTGAAGTCCGGCGTCGACTCCGTCAGCGCGCCCGTGTACTCCCACCTCGCCTACGACGTCACCGACGAGCGGATGGTGCTCGAGCACCCTGACATCGTCGTGCTGGAGGGGCTCACGGTCCTCCAGCCGGCCCGGGCCCGCGGCGACGGTCGCCCCGGACTCGCCGTCAGCGACTTCTTCGACTTCTCGGTGTACGTCGACGCCGCCGCCGCCGACGTCCGAGGCTGGTACGTGCGCCGCTTCCTGCAGCTTCGCGAGACCGCCTTTCGCGACCCGCGCTCGTACTTCGCCCGGTACGCGGGGCTGAGCGAGCAGGAGGCGACCACGCTCGCCGAGCAGCTGTGGGACACCATCAACGGCCCCAACCTGCACGAGAACATCGCCCCCACCCGGGGCAGGGCGTCGCTGGTGCTGCGCAAGGATGCCCATCACTGCGTGCAGCGGGTCCGTTTGCGCAAGCTCTGAGCGCCGCGGGCGAGCGCCTGCCAGGATGCCCGAGTGCTGAGGGTCCGGGTCATCACCCCGTCCGACACCACCCCGGAGGTCCTCGAGCGGGTCCGCGACGACCCGACCGTGGCCAACGTCGTGGTACTCCGCGGGTGCGCGCAGGACGGAGGCGGCGACCTGGTGATGTTCGACCTGGCTCGTGAGAACGCCGACCCGGTGCTCATTTCCCTGCGCGAGCTGGGGGTGGAGGACACCGGATCGATCGCCTTCGACGAGGCGGAGACGATTCTGTCGCACGCTGCTCGCGAGGCCGAGCGCGCCGCACCGGGACGGCCGGCCGACGGCGTCATCTGGGAGACGATCGAGGCCCAGGCGCACGAGGACGCCGGGCTCAGCTGGTCCTTCGTGACCTTCTTGGTCCTGGCCACGCTCATCGCGGGGGTCGGGCGCTACCTCGACCAGCCGATCCTGATCATCGGGGCGATGGTGGTGGGTCCGGAGTTCGCCCCGGTGTCAGCGATCTGCTTTGGGCTGGCCCGACGCCAGTGGCGGCTGGTGCCGCCGGCCGCACTGAGCCTGGTGGTCGGGATGGGCGTCGCCGTGATGCTCGCGTACCTGTTGTGGCTCGGGGCCTGGCAGGGCGGGCTGCTGGATTATCGCCGTGCCACGACCGGAACCGTGACGCAGTTCATCATCAAGCCCGACGCGTGGTCCTTGGTGATCGCACTGCTGGCAGGGATCGCGGGGACGCTGTCGCTGACCGCCGCCAAGTCCGGGACGCTGGTCGGCGTCTTCATCTCGGTCACCACCGTGCCCGCGGTCGGCACGATCGCCCTCACCGCCGCCGTCGGAGCATGGGGGGAGGCTGCCTCGGCGCTGGCGCAGCTGGCCATCAACCTCGCAGGGTTGCTCATCGCTGGCACGTGCACGCTGCTGGTGCAACAGGCCATCTGGCGCCACGTCGTCGTCCCCCGCCGGACGCGTGCGTCCAACTGATCGCGTCGGGCGCACGACTAGGCCGACCAACGGTACCCCGGTCCGGAGGCCTACCGCCGCCACGACGGCATCTGCGGTGGTGCCCGCCGCACTCCTCGGGTCGTGACACGCCAAGGACCGAAGGTCGGCAGGAGTACGGTGCCGGGCAATCGACTCACTGAGGCACCGGCCCCTGCCACTCACCCACCCGCTCCACCGGGCGGAACCCCAGCGCGTCGTTGACGAAGACCATCGGCGCGTTGCTGGCCGCGTTGAAGGTGTGCACGACGGCCCGGCCCGGGTGCTCACGCTGCACCCACGCCAGGTTGGCCACCTTGAGCGCCAGACCGAGCCGGTGCCCACGATGGGCGGGCAGCACGAGGGTGTCTGCCTGTTGGATCTGCCCTGGGTCCGTGCCCGGCACCATCAGCTGGGTGTGCCCGACCAGGTCACCGTTCGGGCCAACCGCCGCTGTCGTGTACGCGGTGCGGTGCATCTGCTCCGTCCGCCGGGCCTCGTCGGTCAGCCTCGCCTCGTCCCACCGCTCCTCCTCCATGTCCAGGTCGCCGAGGGGCGCCTGCGACCCGATCACCGTGCGCAGCCGGCAGTACGCCTCGAGGTGCTCCGGCGGGCACGCCCCCGCCCACCGCACCAGCTCGTAGCCGCCGTGGTGCTTCGCCGCCTGCGCCGCCAGGGCATCGAGCCGCTCGGGTGGCACCGGCAGGTCCAGCACGCGGTGCAGGTCGGTGAGCTTGTCGGACAGGCCCCATCGAGCCGCGAAGGCCTCACCCGGTCGCGGCTCGTCCGTGACCGGCGCGCCCGACGAGTCGGTTGGTGCACCGGTGATCCACGCGGACAGAGTCCTGCGGCGGTGCTCGCGGCCGACGTCGACCGCCACCTCAGCCAGCCGCGTACCGATCCCCCGCCGCCGAGCGGACGGCACCACGCTCACGCCGACGTTCAGCAAGTGCAGGTTGTCCTGCAGCGGCGCTTCGGTCTCCAGCGCGGCGACGGCTTCCCCGTGATCGAGCGCCAGCCATGCGTTGCGCCGCTGGGCGACCGGCGGACAGCGGTAGGCCACCGCCATCTCGAGTGCCGTCCACGACGTCGGGTACGCCCGCTCGTACCGTTCGGCGGCGTCGACCACGGCGTGCAGGGCGGTCAGCTGGGCGTCATCACGCGGGTCGACCGGCAGGATCTCGACGTCGGCGGCCACGAGCAGCGAGCGTACGAGCGCCTCAGCGCTGAGTCACCTGGTTTGTGCGGCCCACCCGCCCGCGGCGGGGCGGCCGGCGCAGGAACCTCAGCCGGCAGCCGGATCGAGGGCGAGGTGTGCGTGCACGCGCTCGGCGAGCCGGTGCGCGACCCTGTCGGCGTGCTCCAGGGTGGCCGCCTCCACCATCACCCGGACGACCGGTTCGGTGCCCGACGGGCGCAGCAGCACCCGTCCCGAGCCGCCGAGCGCCTGCTGCTCGGCGGTGACGTCCGCCAGCAGTTCGGGATGGTCCGCGGCGCGCGTCCGGTCGACACCGCGCACGTTGACCAGCACCTGCGGCAGCCGCGTCACGATGCCGGCGAGGTCTGCCAGCGATCGGCCGGTGGCCGCCATCCGGGCGGCGACCTGCAACGCGGCGAGCACGCCGTCGCCGGTGGTGGCGTGCTGGCTCATCACGACGTGCCCGGACTGCTCACCCCCGAGCGTGTAGCCCCCGGCGCGCATGGCCTCGAGCACGTAGCGGTCGCCGACCGCGGTTTGGACGACGCGGATGCCCTCGCGCTGCATCGCCTGGAGCAGGCCGAGGTTGCTCATCACCGTGGCCACGAGCGTGTCGTCGACCAGGTGGCCCTCGTCGCGCATCGACGTGCCGAGCACGGCGAGGATCTGGTCGCCGTCGACAACCGCGCCGGTGGCGTCCACGGCCAGGCAGCGGTCGGCGTCGCCGTCGAAGGCGAAACCCGCGTCGGCCCCGTGCGCCACCACCGCCGCCTGCAGGCCGGCCAGGTCGGTGGAGCCGCAGCCGTCGTTGATCGAGAGGCCGTCGGGCTCGGCGTGGATCGCGACCACCTCGGCGCCCGCGGCGGTGAACACGTGCGGAGCGACGGTGAAGGCCGCCCCCTGTGCGCAGTCGACGACCACGCGCAGTCCGTCCAGGGGCTGCTGGGTCGTGCCGAGCAGGTGGGCGACGTAGCGCCAGACCGCGTCCGGGTCGTGCCGCACCCGGCCGACGTCGGCGCCCACCGGCCGGTGCCACGACTGCTCCACCGACCCGTCGAGGAGGGCCTCGATGGCCTGCTCGTCGGCATCCCCGATCTTGAGCCCGCCGCGGGCGAGGAACTTGATGCCGTTGTCGGGCATCGGGTTGTGGCTGGCGGAGATCATCACGCCGAGATCGGCGTCGAGGGCTCCGGTGAGGTACGCCGCACCAGGGGTGGGCAGCACCCCGAGCACGACCGTGTCGACTCCGGCCGAGGCCAGGCCGGCCACGACGGCGGCCTGTAGGAACTCACCGGAGGCCCGCGGGTCGCGGCCCACCACCGCGGTCGGTCGTCGGCCGTCCGGGGTCGGTGCGAACAACACCCGCGCGGCGGCGACCGACAAGGCCGTGGCGAGCTCGGCGGTCAGGTCCCGGTTGGCGACCCCGCGCACTCCGTCGGTGCCGAACAACCGGCCCACGAGCGTGCTGCGACTCAGCGCTTGGAGTACTGCGGCGCCTTGCGCGCCTTCTTCAGCCCGGCCTTCTTGCGCTCCTTGACCCGCGCGTCGCGGGTGAGCATGCCGGCCTTCTTCAGCGAGGGGCGGTTGACCTCGGCGTCGATCTCGTTGAGCGCCCGGGAGATACCCAGCCGCAGCGCACCGGCCTGGCCGGTGATGCCGCCGCCGGTGATGCGCGCGATGATGTCGAAGCGGTCCATCAGGTCGGTCAGGACGAACGGCTCCTTGACCACCTGCTGGTGCAGCTTGTTGGGGAAGTACTCCTCGAGCGGCTTGCCGTTGACGACCCACTGGCCGGTGCCGGGCACCATGCGCACCCGGGCGATGGCCTCTTTGCGCCGGCCGGTGGCCGCGGCCGGTGCGACCAGCGAGGGGCGGCTGCCGCTCTCGCCACCGCCTGCCCCGGAGGTGCTGGAGCTGTACGCGACGGTGCTGCCGTCGGTGTCGGTCGAGGGGTCGGTCGCGGTCGCGGTGTCGGTCGCGTCGGGCGCGGTTGCGTCGGTCGTGTCGGCCACGGGGTTCCTCACTGGGCGATCTGGGAGATGGCGTACGGCTGCGGCTGCTGCGCGGCGTGCGGGTGGTTCGGCCCCGCGTACACCTTCAGCTTCTTGATCAGCGAGCGGCCCAGGCGGTTCTTGGGCAGCATGCCCCACACGGCCTTCTCGATGGCCTTGCGCGGATCGGTGTCCAGCAGCTTGCCGTAGCTGATCGACCGCAGGCCGCCGGGGTAGCCGGAGTGGCGGTAGGCCAGCTTGGTCTCGCGCTTGGTGCCCGAGAGCGCGACCTTCTCGGCGTTGACGATCACCACGAAGTCGCCGGCGTCGACGTGCGGCGCGAACATCGGCTTGTGCTTGCCGCGCAGGAGCGTGGCCGTGGCGACGGCGAGGCGTCCGAGCACGACGTCGGAGGCGTCGATGACGTGCCACTGACGCTGGATGTCACCCGGCTTCGGGCTGTACGTACGCACGGCGTGGACCTGTCTGTCGTCGGGGCTGTCCTCGAGGCAAGACTCGAGTGGTTCGGTGGCAGTGCTCCAGGCCGGCTCGACCGTTGCCGAGAGGCCGGCGGGCACAACGACTGCCCAGCGTACCCGCGCGTCGCGGGGAGGGTCAAAACGGCCGGCCGCTCTCGCCTGACTTCGCATCTGCGCCTAGGTTTAGGACGCTTGGCCCCGCCCTGCCCCAGCCGACCTGTCACCCAGGAGTGCTCGACGTGCCCATTGAGCAGACACTGACCGTACGCGACAACCGCACCGGTCAAGAGTACGAGCTGCCGATCACCGACGGCACGGTGCGCGCTGCCGACCTCGGCAAGATCAAGACCGGAGACGACGAGCCAGGTATCGCGTCGTACGACCCCGGATTCATCAACACCGCCTCGTGCCGCAGCGCTGTCACCTACATCGACGGCGACAAGGGCATCTTGGAGTACCGCGGTTACCCGATCGAGCAGCTGGCCGAGAAAGCCACCTACCTGGAGGTCGCCTACCTGCTCATCCATGGCGGGTTGCCGACCAAGGAGCAGTACGAGCAGTGGGTGCACGAGATCACGTACCACACGTTCGTGCACGAGAACGTCAAGGACTTCATGCAGGGCTTCCGCTACGACGCACATCCGATGGGCATGCTGTTGGCGTCGGTGGGGGCGCTGTCCACGTTCTACCCCGAGTCCAGCAAGATCAGCGACCCGCAGACCCGGCACATCCAGGTCGTACGCATGATCGCCAAGATACCGACGCTCGGCGCGTGGGCGTTCCGCCACGCCCAGGGCAAGCCGTACGTCTACCCCGACAACGACCTGAGCTACCCGGCGAACTTCCTCGGGATGCTGTTCAAGATGAGCGAGCTGAAGTTCCACCCCGACGAGCGGCTGGTCAAGGCGCTCGAGGTGCTGTTCATCCTGCACGCCGACCACGAGCAGAACTGCTCGACCAACGCGGTGCGCTCGGTGGGCTCCAGCCAGGTCGACCCGTACTCCGCGGTCGCGGCCGGCATCGCCGCGTTGTACGGCCCGCTGCACGGCGGCGCCAACGAGGCGGTACTGAAGATGCTGCGCCGGATCGGCTCGATCGACCAGGTGCCGGACTTCATCACGGGCGTCAAGAACGGCGACGAACGGCTGATGGGCTTCGGCCACCGCGTCTACAAGAACTACGACCCGCGCGCGAAGATCATCAAGCAGGCCGCCGACGACGTCTTTGCGGTCACCGGTGTCAACCCGCTGCTGAAGATCGCCCTCGAGCTGGAGCGGATCGCGCTCGAGGACGAGTACTTCGTCTCCCGCAAGCTCTACCCCAACGTCGACTTCTACTCGGGGCTGATCTACGAGGCGCTGCAGTTTCCGCCGGAGATGTTCACGGTGCTGTTCGCGATTCCGCGCACCGCCGGCTGGCTGTCGCAGTGGCTGGAGCTGGTCGACGACAAGGACCAGAAGATCGCCCGGCCCAAGCAGATCTACACCGGCGAGCGCACCCTCGACTTCACCCCTCGCGACGAGCGCTGGGCCTGACCGCTGGTGGCGGCGGGAGGCCTTTCCGCCACCACGTTAACGTGGTGGCGGGTTGCTTAGCACGGGGCAAGGGCGTGGGCCGATGCTGAAATGTTCCTTAGGGTGGGCGACGTAAAGAGGCCTGATTCGCTCGGGAGCCAATCCTGAGCGCACACGAATACAAGGGGGGGAGCCAGGTGCCTCGCACGGACGGTGGCGGCGCCCGGTGGGTCGCGAGGGCATCAGTGCCTCTCGCCTTGTGCGCAGTGCTAGGGGTCAACGGCTGCTCGTCCGAGGACCCCGCTCCGGCGCCGGAGCCGAAGGCGATCGACTCCCCGACCGAGTCGTCGGGACCGCCGGGCACCGCAGTGTCCGGCAACACGCCATGTGACTTGCTCACCGACACAGAACTCTCCGCCCTGGCCGGAGAACCGCTGCCCGAAGGGACCCCCGCGAACGTAGGCGGCCTGCCCGCATGCCAATGGGGGCCGACCGAGCGGGTCGGCGTCCAGGCGACCAATGTGCCGGCTGGAACGTGGGCGAGGCAGCTGCCCGCGCTGGTGGATCGGCTCGAGGCATCCGGTCTGCTGGACGCGGAGAACCGCGACAAGCTGGAGGCGGCTCGCGAACTGGTCGAGTCCGGCGCGCAGATCGCTCCCGATCGTGCCTGCGACCTCTTCACGTCACTGATCGTCGAGTTCCAAGGTCAACCGAGCGGTAGCTGGCGGGTCATCAACGCGGTACCGACGCGCGAAGACCCCCGGGCCATCAGCGGTCAGAGTTGCCGGCAGGGGACCTTCACATCCGTGCTACTCGTGGCGCCTGGTCTGAGCGGTTCCGACGATGAGATCGAGAGGGTGGCCACCGCGCTGGCCACCGCGCGCAAGCGCGGCCTCGACTGACCAGGGGGCCGCTGCCAGGCTCGTCCCACCTGGGTGAGGGCCGAGCCTCACTCGTCACGGGTTGGCTAGACCCGCCCCTGCTGGCGGCCCGGTTGCAGGCGATCGGCTCGGCGGTCCTTCCCCGCGTACGTCTGAGCCTTCCTCGAGAGGTACGTCGCGACCTCAGCGGGTCCGCACCACCCGCGCCTCCTCCCAGACGGCCTCGTCCGACTCGTACACCGAACCGTCGGTCCCGAACACGAGGAACCGGTCGAAGCCTCGGGCGAACCACCGGTCGTGGGTGACCGCCACCACCGTGCCCTCGAACCGCAACAGGCCCTCCTCGAGCGCCTCGGCCGACTGCACGTCGAGGTTGTCGGTCGGCTCGTCGAGCAGCAGCAGCGTCGCCCCCGACAACTCCAGCAGCAGGATCTGCAGTCGCGCCTGCTGCCCACCCGACAGCGACTCGAACCGCTGCTCGCAGGCCACTGCAAGCTCGTACCGGTCCAGCGCCCGCGCAGCCTGCTCGCGGCCCATCCCGTCTCGGTGGTCGTCGCCACGGTGCAGGATCTCCAGCAGCGTCCGACCGTGCAGCTCGGGGTGAACATGGGTCTGCACGAACAGTCCCGGCCGGACCCGCGCACCCAGCCTGGCCCGACCGGTGTGCGCGACCGGTTCGATCACCACGTCCTCCACCGGCCGGTGCTCCACGTCGGGGTCGCTGCCCCCGCCGGCCAGCAGACGCAGGAAGTGTGACTTGCCCGAGCCGTTCGAGCCGAGCACGGCCACCCGCTCGCCGTACCAGACCTCGAGGTCGAACGGCTTCATCAGCCCGGTCAGCTCCAGCCGCTCGCAGATCACGGCCCGCTTGCCGGTACGCCCGCCGCGCAGCCGCATCGTGACCCGCTGCTCGACCGGCACCGTCTCCGGCGGCCCCTCGTCCTCGAAGCGGCGCAGCCGGGTTTGCGCCGCCTGGTAGCGCGCCGCCATGTCCGAGTTGTAGGCCGCCTTTTGCTTGTACATCTGCACCAGAGCCTTCAGCTTCGCGTGGTCCTCGTCCCACCGGCGGCGCTGCTCCTCCAGCCGGGCGAACCGATCGGTCCGGGCCTGCGCGTAGCTCCCGAAACCGCCGGGGTGCGTCCACGCCCCGTTGCCCGGCGCGCGCACCTCGATCGTGACCACGCGGGTGGCGGTGTTGGCCAGCAGCTCACGGTCATGGCTCACGAACAGCACCGTCTTGGTCGACGCGACCAGACGCTCCTCCAGCCAGCGCTTGCCGGGGACGTCGAGGAAGTTGTCCGGCTCGTCGAGCAGCAACACCTCGTCGGCGCCGCGCAACAACGCCTCCAGCACCAACCGCTTCTGCTCGCCGCCGGACAGCGTCGCGAGGTCGCGGTACTGCGCCCTGGTGTACGGCACGCCGAGGGCCGCCGTGCAGCAGGTGTCCCACAGCACCTCGGCCTCGTAGCCACCGGCGTCGGCGTACTCGGCCAGCGCGGCGGCGTAGCGCATCTGGGTCGGCTCGTCGTCGCGTTCCATCAGGGCCAGCTCGACCTCGTCGACACCGCGGGCGGCGGCTCCCACCCGCGCCGGTGCCACCGAGCGCAGCAGGTCGCGGAGCGTCCAGTCGTCGTGTCCCTGCGCCACCATCTGCCGCATGACCCCGAGCCCGCCGCTGCGGGTGACGGCACCGTCGTGCGGGGCCAGGTCGCCGGCGACGATCCGCAGCAGCGTGGTCTTGCCCGCCCCGTTGGCGCCCACCAGCGCGACCTTGGCGCCGTCACCGACCCGGAAGCAGATGTCGTCGAGCAGCACCCGCCCGTCCGGCAGCTCGAACTGCACCCCGGACAACTCCACGTGACCCACGACGGTCGAGTCTGACGCACGCAGCGTCGCGCCACGAGCGGTTAACGGCGCCCGGCGTTCCGAGCCGGTCCGGGGCCATGACCTGCGCGGCGGGCTGATGGACGTACCCCAGCAGTCACGCGACCGTACGCAGCACCCGGAACCCCTTCGCGCTGCCCAGCCGCCGCACCGGATGCCCCTGCTCGCTGAGCCAGCGCTGGAGCGAGTCGGCGCCGAGGTTGCGGCCGACCACCAGGGTGGCCTCGCCGCCCGGGGCCAGGCGGCCCAGCCAGTGCTCGAGCACCTCGTGCAGCGCGTCCTTGCCGACCCGGATCGGTGGGTTGGACCAGATACCGTCGAAGCGCAGCCCGTCGGGGACCTCGTCGGGACGGGCCACGCGCACCCGGTCCTCGACCTCGTGGCTGCGCGCGTTGCGCCGGGTGAGCTCCAGCGCGCGCTCGTTGACGTCCACGGCCCATACCGTTGCCTGCGGCCGGGCCAGGGCGAGCGCCAGGCCGATGACGCCGTAGCCGCACCCGAGGTCGAGAAAGGTATCTCCTGCCAGCGGAGGGCCGCTCACCCGGAACAGCACGCCGGTGCCGGCGTCGAGCCGACCGCGCGCGAAGACACCGCTGCCGGTCGCGAGGCTCAGGTGGAGCCCCCACACCGAGACCTCGATCGGGACCGTCACGAACGGCGACGACGGGTCGGCGGCGAAGTAGTGGTCGCTCACGGCTCGCGCCGCCGCCGGGTGAGCAACGCGCGCGCGGCCAGCTGCTCGTCGGCCGGATAGCCGACCTGCTCCAGCGTGAGCCCGTGCGCGGGGACCACGGGCAGCCGGGAGTCGCGCCGCCGGCCGGCCAGCACCTCGCCCGGCACCGAGGGGTCCAACCGGCCCTCCCCCACCGCCAGACAGGCCCCCACGAGCGCGCGCACCATCGAGTGGCAGAACGCGTCCGCGGTCACGGTCGCCTCGACGAGGACGCCCTCCCGACGCCAAGCGAGCTCGCGCAGGTGCCGAACCGTCGATGCCCCCTCCCGGCGCCGGCAGTACGCACCGAAGTCGTGCGTGCCCACGAGCCGGTCGGCCGCGGCCTGCATGCGCCCTTCGTCCACCGAGCGGCGCCAGGCCAGCACGTACGCCCGCGCGAGCGGGTCGAGCGCGGCCGGGTCGTCACAGACGCGGTAGACGTAGCGCCGCTCCAGCGCGGAGAAGCGGGCGTCGAAGCCTGGCGGCGCCACGCATACGCCGGAGACCCGTACCGACCTCGGCAGAACGCCGGCCAACTGCCGCCGAAGCGTTGCGCACGCGGACGTCGACCCGTACGCCGATGGGACGTCCACGTGGCACACCTGCCCGCGCGCGTGCACGCCCGCGTCGGTGCGCCCCGCGCAGGTCAGCGCCGGTGGGGGCACCCGGAGGACCGCGCCCAGGGCGTCCTCGAGCAGGCCCTCGACAGTCACCCGACCGGGCTGGCGGGCCCAGCCGGACAGCCCGGTGCCGTCGTAGGCGACGTCGAGCCGCAGGCGGACGACGTCCTGCTCCACGGCGGGCTCAGGCCCGGTCGGGCTCGTCGTCCCCGTCGGCCTGGGTGCCCTCAGCCGCCTCGGCGGGCGAGGACCCGTCGCCGGCCACCGTGGGGACCTCCTCTTCGCGGATGTCGCCGTCGACCGGGTCCTGCGTGTCGTCGGCCGCGGTGGTGGCGTCCTCGTCGGGCGTCGGAACGGTGGTGTCGTCCGCGGTGTCGTCCGAGACCGCGGCCGCGGGTGCGGCTGCGGGTGCCGCGGCCGGCGTCGCGAACTGGCGTGCCTCCACCAGCTCGATCACCGCCATCGGGGCGTTGTCGCCCTTGCGGGGGCCGATCTTGGTGATGCGGGTGTAGCCGCCGGGGCGGGTGGCGTAGCGCGGGCCGATCTCGGTGAACAGCTCGTGCACGACGCCCTTGTCGCGGATGACCGCGAGCACCTGGCGACGGGCGTGCAGGTCGTCGCGCTTGGCCTTGGTGATGAGCCGCTCCGCGAAGGGACGCAAGCGGCGCGCCTTGGCCTCGGTCGTGGTGATCTTGCCGTGCTCGAAGAGGCTGGTGGCCAGGTTCGACAGGATCATCCGCTGGTGCGCCGGGCTGCCACCCAGGCGGGGGCCCTTGGTGGGGGTGGGCATGTGAGTCTCCCTGGTGGGGCTACGGCACGCGCTCAGCGCGCCAGATGGATGCGGGTCGCCGGTGAGCGCCTCAGTACTGCTCGTCCTCGACGTAGGCGTCGTCGTCGTCGTAAGCCCCTGCTTCCAGGGCGGCCCGGGGATCGAAGCCAGGTGCGCTGTCCTTGAGCCCGAGACCCATCTCGACCAGCTTGGCCTTGACCTCGTCGATCGACTTCGCACCGAAGTTGCGGATGTCGAGCAGATCCTGCTCGCTGCGCGCGATCAGCTCGCCGACCGTGTGGATGCCCTCACGCTTGAGGCAGTTGTACGACCGAACGGTGAGGTTCAGCTCCTCCACCGGCAGCGCGAGGTCGGCGGCCAGCTGCTCGTCCACCGGCGACGGGCCGATGTCGATGCCCTCGGCGTCGATGTTGAGCTCGCGGGCAAGGCCGAACAACTCGACGAGGGTCTTGCCGGCGCTGGCGAGTGCGTCACGTGGTCGCATCGACGCCTTGGTCTCGACGTCGATGACGAGCTTGTCGAAGTCAGTGCGCTGCTCGACGCGGGTGGCCTCCACCTTGTAGGTGACCTTGAGCACCGGTGAGTAGATGGAGTCGACGGGCATGCGGCCGATCTCGATGTCACCGACCTTGTTCTGGACGGCGGAGACGTAGCCGCGGCCGCGCTCGACGACGAGCTCCATCTCGAGCCGGCCGGAGTCGTTGAGCGTGGCGATGACCAGGTCGGGGTTGTGCACCTCGACACCTGCCGGCGGCGCGATGTCGGCGGCGGTGACCTCGCCGGGGCCCTGCTTGCGCAGGTACATCGACACCGGCTCGTCGTGCTCGGAGGAGACGACGAGGTCCTTGAGGTTGAGGATCATCTCGGTGAGGTCCTCGGTGACTCCGGGGACGGTGGTGAACTCGTGCAGCACCCCGTCGACCTTGATCGAGGTGACCGAGGCACCCGGGATCGAAGAGAGCAGGGTACGGCGCAGTGAGTTGCCGAGCGTGTAGCCGAAGCCGGGCTCGAGCGGCTCGATGACGAAGCGGGAACGGAAGTCGTCGACGACGTCTTCGGACAGGGTGGGGCGCTGGGCGATGAGCACGGGCGTTTCCTTCCGGTGCCGTCCGCTATATGACGGCCTCGATGTGGCGGTTCCCGGACGGCGACCTCAGCCACCGCACGGGGGGTACTCGGGGGGCGGAGCCCCCCGAGGGTTCACTTCTTGGAGTAGTACTCGACGATGAGCTGCTCTTGGACGGGCACGTCGATCTGTGCGCGCACCGGGATCTGGTGGATCAGGATCCGCATTCGGCCTGGGATCGCGTCCATCCACGCCGGGACGACGCGCTCGCCGTGAGTCTCCCGGGCGACGATGAAGGGCGTGGTCTCGACCGACTTGGCGCGGACGTCGATGACGTCGTGCGTGGACACCTGGTACGACGGGATGTCGACCTTGTGGCCGTTGACCTGGAAGTGACCGTGCACGACCAGCTGGCGGGCGTGGCGGCGGGTGCGGGCGAACCCGGCGCGGTAGACCACGTTGTCGAGGCGGGTCTCGAGCAGCTGCAGCAGGTTGTCACCGGTCTTGCCCGGGCGGCGGTTGGCCTCCGCGTAGTAGTTGCGGAACTGCCTCTCCATCACGCCGTAGGTGAAGCGGGCCTTCTGCTTCTCCTGCAACTGGTTGCGGTACTCGCTCTCCTTGACCCGGCCGCGGCCATGCATGCCCGGTGGGTACGGGCGGCGTTCGAAGGCCTGGTCGCCGCCGACGAGGTCGACACCGAGGCGGCGCGACTTCTTCGTCATCGGTCCGGTGTATCGGGCCATGGTGGGTGCTGCTCCTAACCGAATCGAGGACGGCGATCAGACGCGGCGGCGCTTGGGCGGCCGGCATCCGTTGTGCGGGGACGGGGTGACGTCGGAGATCGTGCCGACCTCGAGGCCGACAGCGCCCAGAGACCGGATCGCGGTCTCGCGACCCGAGCCCGGACCTTTCACGAAGACGTCGATCTTCTTCATCCCGTGCTCCATCGCTCGGCGTCCGGCGGCCTCGGCCGCCATCTGAGCAGCGAACGGGGTCGACTTGCGTGAGCCCTTGAAGCCGACCGTGCCGGCACTGGCCCACGCGATCACCGCACCGCTGGGGTCGGTCATGGTGATGATCGTGTTGTTGAACGTGCTCTTGATGTGCGCATGGCCTACCGCGACGTTCTTCTTCTCCTTGCGGCGCACCTTCTTCGCGCCGGTCGCCTGACGGCTCCTGGGAGGCATCTAGATCTCTTTCCTGGTACGAGGGCGGGAGCCCGTCCGGGCCCGCTGATTCTGAGTCGGGTGGGTGCTCAGGGCCGGCGGACCGGCATCGAGGTCACTTGCGGCCGGCCTTCTTCTTTCCGGCGACCGTGCGCTTGGGACCCTTGCGGCCTCTGGCGTTGGTACGGGTGCGTTGCCCCCGCACAGGCAGGCCGCTGCGGTGTCGACGACCCTGGTAGCTGCCGATCTCGACCTTGCGGCGAATGTCGGCGGCCACCTCGCGGCGCAGGTCTCCTTCGATCTGGAAGTTGACCTGGATGTGGTCGCGGAGCTTGACGAGCTCCTCGTCGCCCAATTCGTGCACGCGGGCGTCCGGGCTGATGCCGGTCGCCTCGAGCGTGGACTGGGCGCGGGTACGGCCGATGCCGTAGATGGAGGTGAGTGCGACCTCGATGCGTTTTTCGCGCGGGAGGTCGACACCGACGAGGCGTGCCATGGGCTGGCGGTGTCCTTTTCGTTGGCGGAGGTGTCGTGCGTGCCGCGTCCCCGTCGCTGGGACGGGGCGCCGGCCTCCGGGCCGGCGGTGACGCACCGCGGATCGCGGTGCGAGCGGTCACGCTGGGGTGCTGCGTCTCTTCGGTCGTGCTGGTCAGCCTTGCCGCTGCTTGTGACGGGGGTTGGAGCAGATGACCATGACCCGCCCGTGGCGGCGGATCACCTTGCACTTGTCGCAGATCGGCTTGACGCTCGGGTTGACCTTCATCGAGTTCTCTTCGTGGTGAGGGGGCGCGGGTCCGCCCGATACGGACGGGGTGTCACTTGTAGCGGTAGACGATCCGACCGCGGGTGAGGTCGTACGGCGAGAGCTCCACCACGACCCGGTCCTCGGGAAGGATCCGGATGTAGTGCTGGCGCATCTTGCCGCTGATGTGGGCGAGGACCTTGTGCCCGTTGGTCAGCTCGACTCGGAACGTGGCGTTCGGGAGAGCCTCGACGACGGCGCCTTCGATCTCGATGACGCCTTCCTTCTTCGGCATGTCCTCCGCAATCTGGTTTCGGTACGTGGAATGGGTCCTTGCCCCCCAACAGCCTCCGGGCAATCACCGAAGGCAGGCTGGAACACACCCCAACCCGGGCCGACAGGCAAGTCTACGTCAGTGCACCCCGCTTGGGCCAATCGCTCGGGGCGGCCCCGGCGGGACCTACGCAGGACCGCCGTATGGCGCGCCGAGCCGCTCGAGGTCGCTGCGCCCTCCGTCGAACGCAGTGAGCACCCAGGCACCCGCATCAGTCAGCGTGAACGTGTGCTCGCTGTGCGCGGCGACCTGACCGTCGGTCGTCACCACGGTCCACTCGTCGCCGAGGACCCGGGTCCCCGGCGACCCGAGCGTCACCATGGGCTCCACCGCCAGCACCAGACCGGGCACCAGTCGGGGCCCGTGCCCGGGTGGCCCGACATTGGGCACGTTGGGCGGCTGGTGCATGGCCGACCCGATGCCGTGTCCGACGTACTCCTCGACGATCCCGAAGCCGCCCTGCGACCGCACGTGTTGCTCGATCGCGGCGGAGACGTCGGTCACCCGACCACCGAGAGCGGCGGCGGCGATGCCATGCCACATCGCCTGCTCGGTGACGTGGAGCAGGTGCTCGACCTCTGGGGCCACCGAACCCAAGGCCACGGTGACCGCGGCATCGCCGTGCCAGCCGTCGACGATCGCCCCGCAGTCGACGGAGACCACGTCGCCCGCCGCGAGCACGCGGTCACTCGGGATGCCATGAACGACCTGTTCGTTGACCGACGTGCAGATGACACCGGGGAACCCGTGGTAGCCCAGGAAGCTCGGCCGCGCACCCGCCGCGGCGATGGTCTCGGCCGCGATCGAGTCGAGGTCGCCGGTGGTCATGCCGGGGGTGGCCTGCTCGGCCAGCAGCGCAAGGGTGTGTGCGACCACGAGCCCCGCTTGCCGCATCGTGTCGATCTGCTCCGGCGTCTTGATCTCGACGCCGCGGTCGCGCCAGGCCACCGACGCGCTCAGCGGCTGCCGTTCGCGGGCTGCGGCAGCGCCGCCAGCACCCGGGCGCGCACCTCGTCGACCTCGCCGATGCCGTCGACACGCACGAGCACGCCGCGCTGCTCGTAGACGTCCACGAGGGGCGCGGTCTGCTTGGCGAACACGTCCTGGCGGCGCCGGATCACGTCCTCGGTGTCGTCGGCACGGCCTTCGGTCCGAGCGCGCGACAGCAGCCGGGCGATGACCTCCTCGCGGTCGACGTCCAGCAGGATCACCGCGTCGAGGTCGGTACCGAGGTCAGCCAGGATGGCGTCGAGCTCCTCGACCTGGGCGAGCGTGCGCGGGTAGCCGTCCAGGACGAAACCGGCTCGGGCGTCCTCCTGGCCCAGCCGGTCGCGGACCAGCTCGTTGGTGACCGCGTCGGGAACGTAGTCGCCGGCCTCGAGGTAACGCTGCGCCTCGTGTCCCAGTGGTGTTCCTTGCGCCACGTTGCTGCGAAAGATGTTGCCAGTCGAGACGGCGGGGACGCCGAGCTTGTCGGCCACGACGGTGGCCTGCGTACCCTTGCCCGCCCCCGGAGGGCCCATCAGGATCAGTTTCATCAGCGAAGGAATCCCTCGTAGTTGCGCTGCTGGAGCTGGCTCTCGATCTGCTTCACGGTGTCCAGCCCGACTCCCACGATGATGAGGATGGTCGTGCCGCCGAACGGGAAGTTCTGGTCGGCGTTGAGCAGGACCAAGGCGATGAGCGGGATCAGCGAGATCAGCCCCAGGTACGTCGCACCGGGAAACGTGATGCGGGACAAGACGTAGGCGAGGTACTCCTCGGTCGGCCGCCCGGCCCGGATCCCGGGGATGAAGCCGCCGTACTTCTTCATGTTGTCCGCGACTTCCTCGGGGTTGAAGGTGATCGCGACGTAGAAGTAGGTGAAGAACATGATCATTGCGAAGTACGTGAGCATGTAGAGCGGGTGATCGCCCCTGGTGAGGTGCTCGGCCACCCAGGCCGACCAGGGAGACGTCGGGTTGAACTGCGAGGCCAGGGCCGGCAGGTAGAGCAGGCTGGAGGCGAAGATGACCGGGATGACTCCGGCCTGGTTGACCTTGATCGGGATGTAGGTCGACGAGCCGCCGAACATCCGCCTGCCCACCATGCGCCGGGCGTACTGCACCGGGACCCGGCGCTGGGCCTGCTCCATGAAGATGACGCCGGCGACGACCGCGAGGCCCACCACGATGACCAGAACGAACGTGAAGACCCCGTTCTGCTGGAGGATGAGGTACATCGCGCTGGGGAACGTGGCGACGACCTGGGTGAAGATCAGGATCGACATGCCGTTGCCGATGCCGCGGTCGGTGATCAGCTCACCGAACCACATGATGATCGCGGTGCCCGCCATCATCGTGATCACGATGAGCAGGAAGCTGAAGATGCTGTCCGGCTCGTAGAGCAGCGGCAGCGAGCACGACCCGCCGAAGAGCCGGCCGGAACGGGCCAGCGCGACGATGCCGGTGGCCTGCAGCAGGGCCAGGCCGAGCGTGAGGTAGCGGGTGTACTGGGTGATCTTCTGCTGCCCCGCCTGGCCTTCCTTCTTCAGGGTCTCCAGTCGTGGGATCACCACGGTGAGCAACTGCAAGATGATGCTCGCGGTGATGTACGGCATGATCCCGAGCGCGAACACCGTCAACTGCAGCAACGCTCCGCCGGAGAACACGTTGACCAGCGAGACGACGCTGTTCTGGTCGGACTGAGCCTGGTTCAGGCACGTCTGGACGTTGGCGACGTTGATGCCCGGGGCGGGCAGGGTGCTGCCGAGCCGGAACAGCACCACGACGCCCAGCACGAACAGCAGCTTGCGCCGCAGCTCGGGGGTGCGGAACGCGTTGACGAAGGCGCCTAGCACCTGATCCTCCCACTGTCGCCCGGACTCTAACCTAACGTTGAGCCGTCACAGCGAGGTGACGGAACCTCCTGCGGCCTCGATCTTGGCCCGCGCCGACGCGGAGAACGCGTGGGCGCTGACCTGGACAGCGTGCGGCAGATCGCCTCCACCGAGCACCTTGACCGGGAGACCGGGGCGTACGGCGCCCCGCTCCGCGAGCAGCTCGGGGGTCACCGCGCCACCGTCGGGAAAAAGCCCAGCGAGCCGGTCGAGGTTGACGACCTGGAACTCGACGCGGAACGGGTTCTTGAACCCCCTGAGCTTGGGCAGGCGCATGTGGATCGGCACCTGGCCGCCCTCGAAACCGGCGCGGACCTGGTAGCGGGCGGAGGTGCCCTTGGTGCCGCGACCGGCGGTCTTGCCCTTGCTGCCCTCGCCACGGCCCACGCGGGTCTTGGCGGTCTTGGCGCCGGGGGCGGGCCGCAGGTGATGGAGCTTGAGCGTCATGTCAGTCGACCTCCTCGACGGTCACCAGGTGGGTGACGGTCGCGATCATTCCGCGGATCTCGGGACGGTCCTCCTTGACGACCTCGTCGCCGATGCGCTTGAGGCCGAGCGAGCGGAGGGTCTCCCGCTGGTTCTTCAACCGGCCGATGCCGGATCGCGTCTGGCGGACCTTGAGGCCGGCCATCACGTGCTGGCCTCGGCGCGTGCCTTGAGCAGCGCCCTGGGAGCGACGTCCTCCACCGGGAGTCCCCGCCGACCTGCCACCGACTCCGGGGTCTCCAGGCTGCGCAGCGCCTCGACCGTCGCGTGCACGATGTTGATCGCGTTGGACGAACCGAGGGACTTGCTCAGTACGTCGTGGATGCCGGCCGCCTCGAGCACGGCCCGTACCGGACCGCCGGCGATCACGCCGGTCCCCGGTGAGGCCGGTCGCAGCAGCACCACACCGGCTGCCTTCTCCCCCTGCACGGGGTGCGGGATCGTGCCCTGGACACGGGGGACGCGGAAGAAGTTCTTCTTCGCCTCCTCGACGCCCTTGGAGATCGCGGTGGGGACCTCCTTGGCCTTGCCGTACCCGACGCCGACCATGCCGTCGCCGTCGCCGACGACGACGAGCGCTGTGAGGCTGAAGCGCCGGCCGCCCCTGACCACCTTGGCGACGCGGTTGATGGCCACGACCCGCTCGATGTAGTGGGACTTCTCGCCCGACCCGCGACCGCTGTCGCGGCCCCGGCGTTCACCGCCGCCGCGGCGCTGGGATCCGCTCATGTGGAACTACCTTCTCTCTAGGACTGTGATGGGCCGAGTCGGCTCAGAACGCCAGGCCGCCGGTTCGGGCGCCGTCGGCCAGGGCGGCGACCCGCCCGTGGTACTTGTGACCGGACCGGTCGAAGACGACGGAGTCGACCCCTGCCGCTCTAGTCCGGTCGGCCACGAGCTCGCCGACCCGGTTGGCCTTGGCGGTCTTGTCGGCGTCCAGCCCACGCAGGTCGACCTCCATCGAGGAGGCCGAGGCCAAGGTCGTGCCGTCGAGGTCGTTGACGACCTGCGCCACGATATGCCGCGCCGACCGGGTGACGACCAGCCGTGGCCGTTGCGCGGTGCCGGTGACCTTCTTGCGCCCGCGTACCTGCCGGCGCAGTCGTGACACGGTCCTCGGCGCGGTGTGCTTGCGCTGCTTCAACGCGATCGCCACGTCACTTACCTGCCTTTCCGACCTTGCGGCGGACCTGCTCGCCCGCATAGCGGATGCCCTTGCCCTTGTACGGCTCGGGCTTGCGCAACTTGCGGATGTTGGCGGCGACCTCGCCGACGCGCTGCTTGTCGATGCCGTGGACGGCGAGGCGGGTGGGCGAGTCCACCGCGAAGGTGATGCCCTCGGGCGCCTCGAACGTGATCGAGTGGCTGTAACCGAGGGCCAGCTCCAGCGTCGACGGCCCCTTGGCCTGGACGCGGTAGCCGACGCCGACGATCTCGAGGCGCTTCTCGTACCCCTGGGTCACACCGGTCACCATGTTGGCGATCAGCGTGCGCGACAGGCCGTGCAGCGACTTGCTCACCCGCTCGTCGTCAGCCCGAGAGACCTCCACCGCCCCGTCGTCGCCCTTGGCCACGGTGATCGGGGCGGCCACCACGTGGTCGAGCTGACCCTTGGGCCCCTTGACCGTCACGGCCTGGCCGTCGATGGACACGTCCACTCCGGTCGGGACCGGGATGGGCAACTTGCCGATGCGCGACATTGCTCGATACCTCCTTGGTCCCTGGTCACCAGACGTAGGCGAGGACTTCCCCACCCACGCCCTTGGAGTTGGCCTGACGGTCGGTCAGCAGGCCCTGGGACGTGGAGATGATCGCCACGCCCAGTCCGCCGAGGACCTTGGGCAGGTTGGTCGCCTTCGCGTAGACCCGCAGGCCGGGCTTGCTGATCCGGCGTACACCCGCGATGGAACGCTCGCGGTGCTCGCCGTACTTCAGCGTCACGGTCAGCGTGGCGCCGACCTCGCCCTCTGGGGCGTCCTCGACCCGCCAGGAGGTGATGTAGCCCTCCTGCTTGAGGATCTCGGCCAGGCCGGCCTTGAGCTTGCTCGCCGGCATGGCGACCTCGTCGTGATAGGCCTGGTTGCCGTTGCGGACGCGGGTGAGCATGTCCGCGATGGGATCGGTCATCGTCATGGTGTCGTCAGTACTTTCCCGCTCCGGTTTCGCACGTTCGCGCGACCTGGAGCGATCTGCGGTCGGGGTGTCACCAGCTGCTCTTGGTCACGCCGGGGAGCTCGCCACGGTGGCTCATCTCCCGCAGGCAGATCCGGCAGAGGCCGAACTTGCGGTAGACCGAGCGGGGTCGGCCGCAGCGCTGGCAACGGGTATAAGCGCGCACCGCGAACTTGGGTTTGCGGGCTGCCTTGACTCTGAGGGCTGTCTTGGCCACGTCACTGCTCCTTGAAGGGGAAGCCGAGCTGCTTGAGCAGCGCCCGGCCCTCCTCGTCGTTGGTTGCGGTCGTGACGACGGTGACGTCCATGCCACGGCTGCGGTCGATCCGGTCCTGGTCGATCTCGTGGAACATGACCTGCTCGGTGAGACCGAAGGTGTAGTTGCCTCGCCCGTCGAACTGCTTGGCGGACAGGCCACGGAAGTCGCGGATACGGGGCAGCGCGAGGCTCAGCAACCGATCCAGGAACTCCCACATGCGGTCCCCGCGCAGCGTCACGTGCACACCGATGGGCATGCCCTCGCGGAGCTTGAACTGCGCGATCGACTTGCGGGCGCGGGTCACCTGCGGCTTCTGGCCGGTGATCGCGGTGAGATCGCGCACCGCTCCCTCGATCAGCTTGGAGTCGCGGGCCGCCTCGCCGACGCCCATGTTGACCACGATCTTGGTCAGCCCGGGCACCTGCATCACGTTGGCGAAGCCGAACTGCTCGCGCAGGGTCGCGATGATCTCCTGCCGGTACCGCGCCTGCAGGCGGGGCGGGACCCGCTCCGCCCGCTCCGGCGGTGCACTCGTCGCCGTGGTGCTCATCAGATCTCCTTGCCGGTGCGCTTGGCAATTCGGACGCCGCGGTGTGCGGTGTACGTCGACCCGTCAGGACGGGTCTTGGTGACCTCGTCGCGACGGTGGCCCACCCGGGTCGGAACCAGCTCGCCGTCCACCTCGACCAGCAGCACCACGTTGGAGACGTGGATGGCCGCTTCCTGTGTGACGATGCCGCCGCCGGCGGTTCCGCCTCGTTGTGGGGTTCGGGTGTGCCGCTTGACCCGGTTGATGCCCTCGACCACGACCCGGTCGCGCTCGGTCTGGACGGCGATGACCTTGCCCTCCGCGCCCTTGTCCTTGCCGGCGATGACCCGGACGCGGTCGCCCTTCTTGACGTTCAGGCTCCGTCGCCGAGACGGGCTCCGCTTGGGTTGCTTGGTGGCCATGCTCACAACACCTCCGGGGCGAGCGAGATGATCCGCATGTAGCGACGCTCGCGCAGCTCGCGGCCGACCGGACCGAAGATGCGGGTGCCGCGGGGTTCCCCGTCGGCCCTCAAGATCACGGCGGCGTTCTCGTCGAAACGGATGTACGAGCCGTCGGGACGGCGGCGCTCCTTGACGGTGCGCACGATGACTGCCTTGACGACGTCACCCTTCTTGACGTTGCCACCGGGGATCGCGTCCTTGACGGTCGCGACGATGGTGTCGCCGATACCGGCGTAGCGTCGACCTGAGCCGCCGAGAACCCGGATGCACAAGATCTCCTTGGCACCGGTGTTGTCGGCGACCTTTAGTCGCGACTCCTGCTGGATCATCGGGCCTTCTCCAGCACCTGGATGACGCGCCAGCGCTTGGTGGCCGACAGCGGCCGCGTCTCCATGATCAGGACGCGGTCGCCGATGCCGCACTGGTTGGTCTCGTCGTGGGCCTTGAGCCGACTGGTGCGACGAAGGACCTTGCCGTACAGCGGGTGCTTGACCCGGTCCTCGACCGTCACCACGACGGTCTTGTCCATCTTGTCGCTGACCACAAGCCCCTCGCGCGACTTGCGGCCCGTGCGCTCCTGCGCGGTCTCGGTCGTTGCCTGCGTCACGGTGCTGTTCTCCTCGGTCTGGTCCGCGGGGGTGCTCTGCTGCGTCATGAGTCCCCGTCTCGATCAGGCGCGTCGATGATTCCGAGTTCGCGCTCGCGCAAGACGGTGTAGATCCGCGCCATCTCCCGCTTGACCGTGCGCAGCCGGCCATGGCTCTCCAGCTGCCCAGTGGCTGCCTGGAAGCGCAGGTTGAACAGTTCCTCCTTGGCCTCGCGAAGCTTGCTCGCGAGGTCACCCTCCTGCAGTGTCCGCAGCTCTGCGGCGGTCGCGGCCATCAGAACTCACCACCTTCGCGGCTGATGAACCGGCACTTCATCGGCAGCTTGTGGATGGCCCGGCGCATCGCCTCACGCGCGACCGACTCGGACACACCGGACAGCTCGAACATCACGCGGCCCGGCTTGACGTTGGCCACCCACCACTCCGGAGAGCCCTTGCCGGACCCCATCCGGGTCTCGGCGGGCTTCTTGGTCAGCGGACGGTCGGGGTAGATGTTGATCCAGACCTTGCCACCGCGCTTGATGTGCCGCGTCATCGCGATTCGCGCCGACTCGATCTGCCGGTTGGTGACGTAGTGGCCCTCGACGGCCTGGATACCGAAGTCGCCGAACGCCAGGTGCGTGCCGCCCTTGGCGACACCCCGACGGGTCGGGTGGTGCTGCTTGCGGTGCTTGACCCTGCGTGGGATCAGCATGATCAGCCCTCCTGTCTGGGAGCACTGGCCGCCGGCTCGCCGGGTGCGCCCTCGCGGGCCGCGGTGCGCTCGGCGGTCCGATCCCCGACGGGGCGCTCACCGCCCGGGCGGCGGCCACGGGTCGGGCGACCGCGGCCGGGTGCGGCGGCGCGGGCTGCTGCCTGCGCTTCTCGCTCCGCGCGGGTGCCGGCGACCTCGCCCTTGTAGATCCACACCTTGACTCCGATGCGACCGAAGGTGGTACGGGCCTCGTAGAAGCCGTAGTCGATGTCCGCGCGCAGGGTGTGCAGCGGCACGCGACCCTCGCGGTAGAACTCCGAGCGCGACATCTCCGCGCCACCGAGGCGACCAGAGCACTGGATGCGGATGCCCTTGGCGCCGCTGCGCATGGTGGTCTGCATGGCCTTGCGCATCGCGCGACGAAACTGCACCCGTCCGCTGAGCTGCTCGGCGACACCCTGGGCGACCAGCTGGGCGTCGATCTCGGGGTTCTTGACCTCGAGGATGTTGAGCTGGACCTGCTTGGCCGTGAGCTTCTCGAGCTCTCCGCGCAACCGCTCGGCCTCGGCGCCACGACGCCCGATGACGATGCCGGGACGAGCCGTGTGGATGTCGACCCGGACCCGGTCTCGCGTGCGCTCGATCTCCACCTTGGAGATGCCCGCGCGGTCCATTCCCTTGGTGAGCAGGCGTCGGATGGCAACGTCCTCACCCACGTAGCTCTTGTACAGCTTGTCGGCGTACCACCGGCTCTTGTGGTCGGTGGAGATGCCGAGCCGGAACCCGTTGGGGTGAATTTTTTGGCCCATCAGCGGTTCCTTCCTCTCGAGGCGCTCGCCTCGTTGATGACCTCACGAGGCTGCACCACCACGGTGATGTGGCTGGTGCGCTTGCGGATGCGGTACGCGCGGCCCTGGGCGCGGGGACGGAAACGTTTCATGGTTGGGCCCTCGTCCACGGTCGCCTTGGCGATGACCAGGTCGGCCCGGTTCAGGCTCTCGACGACCTCGGCGTTGGCCACCGCACTCGACACCGTCTTGTGGACGGTCTCGGCGGCGGCCTGCGGAGCGAACCTCAGCATCGCCAGGGCGTCGTCCACGGCCATGCCGCGGATCATGTCCACCACCCGGCGCGCCTTCTGGGGGGTCACCCGGACGAATCGGGCGACGGCGAAGGCACCCGGCTGGTCACCCAGCAGGCTCTCGCGTCGGGCGCTGCTGCGTCCGCGCTCCATCACGCTCATCTGGAAACGTCCTCGTCTGTCATCGGATGGTCGACCGGCCGCATCAACGGCGGCGGCTCTTGCGGTCGTCCTTCTCGTGTCCGCGGAAGGTACGGGTGGGGGCGAACTCGCCGAGCTTGTGCCCGACCATCGAGTCGGTGACGAACACCGGCACGTGCTTGCGGCCGTCGTGCACCGCGATGGTGTGTCCGATCATCGCCGGCACGATCATCGAGCGCCGCGACCACGTCTTGATCACGGTCTTGGTGCCCTTGTCGTTTTGGACGTCCACCTTCTTCATCAGGTGGTCGTCGACGAACGGACCCTTCTTCAGGCTGCGTGGCATCTTGAGTCGGCTTCCTTGCCTCGGGCTTCTCAGCGCTTGCCGGTCTTGCGACGGCGGACGATCAACTGGTCACTGGCCTTACGCTTGCGTGTACGACCCTCGGGCTTGCCCCACGGCGAGACCGGGTGGCGGCCACCGGACGTCTTGCCCTCGCCACCGCCGTGCGGGTGGTCGACAGGGTTCATCGCGACGCCTCGTACGGAGGGGCGCTTGCCCTTCCAGCGCATGCGACCGGCCTTGCCCCAGTTGATGTTGGACTGCTCGGCGTTGCCGACCGCACCGAGCGTCGCCCGGCAGCGCACGTCGACGTAGCGGACCTCACCTGAGGGCAGCCGCAGCTGTGCCCGGCTCCCCTCGCGGGCGACGAGCTGCACGCTCGCACCCGCCGAGCGGCCCATCTTCGCGCCGCCACCGGGGCGAAGCTCGATGGCGTGCAGCGTCGAGCCGACCGGGATGTTGCGCAGCGGCAGGTTGTTGCCGGTCTTGATGTCGGCCCCCACCCCCGACTCGACGGTCATGCCCTGCCGCAGTCCGACCGGAGCGACGATGTAGCGCTTGTCGCCGTCGGCGTAGTGCAGCAGAGCGATCCGCGCCGTGCGGTTGGGGTCGTACTCGATGTGCGCGACCTTGGCCGGCACCCCGTCCTTGTCGTAGCGACGAAAGTCGATGACGCGGTAGGCACGCTTGTGGCCGCCACCTTGGTGCCGGGTGGTGATCCGGCCCTGGTTGTTGCGACCGCCCTTCTTGGGTAGCGGCTTGACCAGCGACTTCTCCGGCGAGCTGCGGGTGACCTCGGCGAAGTCAGCCACCGACGAGCCACGTCGGCCGGCCGTGGTCGGCTTGTACTTGCGAATGGCCATGAGTTCTCAGTCCTCGTCGTCCGCGGCTCAGCTGCCGGCGCCGGAGAAGATGTCGATGCGCTGGCCCTCGGCGACGCTCACCACGGCCCGCTTGGTGTCGGGGCGCTTGCCCCAGCCGGCCTTGGTGCGACGCCGCTTGCCCACGCGGTTGATCGTGTTGACCGCGGTCACGCTGACCCCGAACACCTGCTCCACAGCGATCTTGATCTCGGTCTTGTTGGCATCAGGACGCACCAGGAACGTGTACTTGTTCTGGTCGAGCAGGCCGTAGCTCTTCTCGCTGACCACCGGCGCGATCAGCACGTCACGGTGGCTGCGACGCGAATAGGGCTCTGAGGCGCTCATGCGGTCGCTCCGTCCTTGGGCTCCGAGACGTCCTGGGTGGCGCCCTGGGCACGGGCGACGAGCGAGTCGAAGGCTGCGCGGGTGAACACGACGTCGTCGCTGAGCAAGACGTCGTAGGTGTTGAGCTGGTCGACCGCGATCAGGTGCATGGTGTCGACGTTGCGCAGGCTCAACCAGGTGGCGGTGTCGGCACGCTCGAGCACGAGCAGCACGCGCGGGCGCGGGGTGAGTCGGCCGAGCGCCGTGACGGCGCTGCGCGTGGACGGGGCGTCGCCAGTGATCAGCGACTCCACCACGTGCACGCGTCCGGCGCGGGCCCGGTCAGACAGCGCACCGCGCAAGGCGGCTGCCTTCATCTTCTTGGGCGTGCGCTGGTCGTACGAGCGCGGAGTCGGACCGTGCGCGATACCACCGCCGGCGAACTGCGGCGAGCGGATCGACCCCTGCCGCGCGCGGCCGGTCCCCTTCTGGCGGTACGGCTTGCGGCCACCGCCGGAGACCTCTCCGCGGGTCTTGGTGCTGTGGGTGCCCTGCCGGGCCGCCGCCTGCTGCGCCACCACGACCTGGTGGATCAACGGCACGTTCACCGGTGCGTCGAAGATCTCGGCCGGCAGGTCGACGGTTCCGGATGCGCCGCCCTGGGCGTCGATGACGTCGATGGTGCTCACGGGCCGCCTCCGCTCGGGTGGGCCTTGGCGGCGCTGCGGATGACGACGAGGCCGCCCTTGGGGCCAGGGACGGCGCCCTTGACCAGCAGCAGTCCCCTCTCGACGTCGACGGCGTGGATCGCGACGTTCTGCGTGGTCACCTGGTCGGTGCCCATGCGGCCCGCCATGCGCAGGCCGGGGAAGACGCGGCCGGGGGTGGCGCAGCCGCCGATCGAGCCGGGCTTGCGGTGGTTGCGGTGGGCACCGTGGGAGGCGCCGACACCGTGGAAGCCGTGCCGCTTCATGACGCCGGCGAAGCCCTTGCCCTTGCTGGTGCCGGTGACGTCGACGATGTCACCGGCGGCGAAGACGTCGGGGGACAGTTCTTGACCCACGGTGTAGCTGTCGGCGTCTGCGGTGCGGATCTCCACCAGGTGGCGGCGGGGAGTGACCCCGGCCTTGGCGAACTGGCCGGCGCGCGGCTTGTTGACCTTGCGTGCCTCTATCTCCCCGAAGCCGACCTGGACGGCGGTGTAGCCGTCGGTCTCGGCGCGGCGGATGGCGGTCACCACGTTGGTGCCCGCGGCCACGACCGTCACCGGGACGATGCGGTTCTGGTCGTCCCAGACCTGGGTCATGCCGAGCTTGGTGCCCAGCAGACCCTTCACGGTTCGAGTTGTTGTGCTCATGTCGCGTCGGTCCTCTAGAGCTTGATCTCGATGTCGACACCGGCCGGGAGGTCGAGCCGCATGAGCGAGTCGACGGTCTTCGGGGTCGGGTCGATGATGTCGATGAGCCGCTTGTGCGTACGCATCTCGAAGTGCTCGCGGCTGTCCTTGTACTTGTGCGGCGACCGGATCACGCAGTACACGTTCTTCTCCGTTGGCAGGGGTACGGGACCCGCGACCCGCGCACCAGTACGCGTCACCGTGTCGACGATCTTGCGCGCCGAGGAGTCGATGACCTCGTGGTCGTAGGCCTTGAGCCTGATGCGGATCTTCTGTCCCGCCATCGCGTCGCTCGTCCTTCTCTCGTCCTGCTCTTGCCTGCCTGGTCGTGCCTACAGCGCCCACCCCCGAGGTCGGGCGTGTCGCAGGCGCGCGGTGGCGCAGGCGGCACGTTTGATCGAGGGTGGTTGGGCCCACGCTTGTCCAGAACGCTGATGGGCCGGGTAAGGTCTCCTGGTGCGGCGGCAACCACGATCTGGCGCACGCCCCGGCGACCCCGCCTGAGCAACCAAAGCAGTCTGACAGACCGGGCGGGTACAGATCAAATCGGCGCCGCGGACTCCAGCCAGGTAAGACTGCGGGCCGTGCGGGTGCCCGAGGGCCAGCGCCGAGTCGTCGAGTGCGACCACGAAGCGAGCGTCGCCGTCACGCCCGGGACTCGGAGGGTCCTGGCGTCTGACGTGGACCCAGGTGTCTTTGCGGCGGCTCAAGGCCCCACACCGTCACGTCAGACCCAGGCACGCCCGGGACTCGGAGGGTCCTGGCGTCTGACGTGGACCCAGGTGTTTTTGCGGCGGCTCAAGGCCCCACACCGTCACGTCAGACCCACGCACGCCCGGCTGCCCGGCCCCGCACGTCGCCCCCGGCAGGCCACGCCCAGGCGTGCGAGAGGCCCCGTACCACCACAGGCGGTACGGGGCCCTCGGCGTCGCTACCGGTCGAACCGGAGCTGCCCTGGCGCTACGGAGGTGTCCCCCGTGGGTTCACTTGTTGATCTTGGTGACCCGGCCGGCGCCGACGGTGCGGCCACCCTCTCGGATCGCGAAGCGCAGGCCGTCCTCCATGGCGATCGGCTGGATGAGCGAGACGTTCATCTCGGTGTTGTCACCCGGCATGACCATCTCGGTGCCCTCGGGGAGGTTCACCACGCCCGTCACGTCTGTGGTGCGGAAGTAGAACTGCGGGCGGTAGTTGTTGAAGAACGGCGTGTGTCGACCGCCCTCCTCCTTGCTCAAGATGTAGACCTGCGCCTCGAACTCGGTGTGCGGGGTCGTGGTGCCAGGCTTGATGACGACCATGCCGCGCTCGACGTCCTCGCGCTTGGTGCCACGCAGCAGTAGGCCGACGTTCTCACCGGCGCGACCCTCGTCGAGGATCTTGCGGAACATCTCGACGGCCGTGACGGTCGTCGTCTGCTTCTTCTCGCGGATGCCGATGATGTCGACGGTCTCGTTGATCTTGACCACGCCGCGCTCGATGCGGCCGGTGATGACGGTGCCTCGACCGGTGATGGTGAAGACGTCCTCGACGGGCATCAGGAACGGCTTCTCGGTCTCGCGCTCGGGCGTGGGGATGTACTCGTCCACCGCGTCCATCAGCTCGACGACCGACTGCGACCACTTCTCGTCACCGTTCAGCGCCGGGTACGCGGCCACGCGTACGACGGGAGCGTTGTCGCCGTCGAACTCCTGATCGCTGAGCAGCTCACGGACCTCGAGCTCGACGAGCTCGAGGATCTCCTCGTCGTCGACCATGTCGCACTTGTTGAGCGCCACGACCATGGCCGGCACGCCGACCTGGCGGGCGAGCAGCACGTGCTCACGGGTCTGCGGCATCGGACCATCGGTCGCCGCGACCACAAGGATCGCGCCGTCCATCTGCGCGGCGCCGGTGATCATGTTCTTCACGTAGTCCGCGTGCCCGGGACAGTCGACGTGCGCGTAGTGACGGTTCTCGGTCTGGTACTCGACGTGCGCGATCGAGATCGTGATGCCGCGCTGACGCTCCTCGGGAGCCTTGTCGATCTGATCGAAGGCGTAGTCGTCGTTCAGCGTGGGGTACTTGGCGTGCAGCACCTTGGTGATCGCCGCGGTCAGCGTCGTCTTGCCGTGGTCGATGTGACCGATGGTGCCGATGTTGATGTGCGGCTTCGTCCGCTCGAACTTCGCCTTGGCCACGGGGGCTCCTCCTGGATGGTGTGATGTCTCGTAGTGCCGCGGTGCGGGGATCGCGTCGACCCTAGCGGGGGTGGACGGTCACTCGCCTCGGACCTTTTTGATGATCTCGTCAGCGACGTTCCTGGGAACCTCGGCGTACGAGTGGAACTCCATCGAGTACGACGCCTGGCCTGAGGTCTTGGACCGCAGGTCACCGACGTACCCGAACATCTCTGACAGCGGGACCAGCGCGTCGACGACGCGATCACCGGCCCGTTCAGTCATGGCTTGGATCTGCCCGCGCCGGGAGTTGAGGTCGCCGATCACGTCACCGAGGTAGCTGTCGGGCATGATCACCTCGACCGCGAAGATCGGCTCGAGCAGCACCGGGTCGGCGCGGCGGGCGGCCTCCTTGAACGCCATCGAGCCGGCGATCTTGAACGCCAGCTCGGAGGAGTCGACGTCGTGGTAGGCGCCGTCCTGCAGCGTCAGCTTGACGTCGACCATCGGGTACCCGGCGAGCACGCCGAACTCCATGGCCTCTTGGGCGCCCGCGTCGACCGACGGGATGTACTCACGCGGGATCCGGCCACCGCTGACGGCGTTGACGAACTCGTAACCGCCCTCGTTCGCCTCACCCTGTGCAGCGTTGGGCTCGAGGTCGATGACCACCTTGGCGAACTGCCCGGACCCACCGGTCTGCTTCTTGTGGGTGTAGCTGTGCTTGAGCACCGGCCGCTTGATCGTCTCGCGGTAGGCGACCTGCGGCTTGCCGACGTTGGCCTCGACGCGGAACTCGCGCCGCATCCGGTCGACCAGCACCTCGAGGTGCAACTCACCCATGCCCGCGATGATGGTCTGCCCGGTCTCGTCGTCGGTGTGGACCCGGAAGGTGGGGTCCTCGTCGGACAGGCGCTGGATCGCGGTGCCCAGCTTCTCCTGGTCGCCCTTGGACTTCGGCTCGATGGCCACCGAGATGACCGGCGCCGGGAAGGTCATCGACTCCAGCACCACCGGCTTGCCCAGGTCGCACAGCGTCTCGCCGGTGGTGGTGTCCTTCAGGCCCATCACCGCCACGATCTGACCGGCACCGACGCTCGCGATCTCCTCACGCTTGTTGGCGTGCATCTGGTAGATCTTGCCGATCCGCTCCTTGCGCCCCTTGGTGGGGTTGAGCACGGTGGTGCCGGTCTCCAGACGCCCGGAGTAGACCCGGATGTAGGTCAGCTTGCCCAGATGGGGGTCGGCGGCCACCTTGAACGCCAGCGCCGCGAACGGCTCGCTCTCCTCCGGCGCCCGGTCCAGCGTGATGCTCTCGTCCTTGACGTCGTGACCGTGGATGGCACCGACGTCGATCGGTGAGGGCAGGTAGCTGATGACCGCGTCCAGAAGCGGCTGGATGCCCTTGTTCTTGAACGCGGTGCCGCACAACGTCGGGGTCAGCTTGGCGGCGAGGGTTGCCCGGCGGATCCCGGCCTTGAGCGCCTCCACCGACGGCGTCTCACCCTCCAGGTACAGCTCCATGATGTCGTCGTCGGCCTCGGCGAGCGTCTCGATCAGCTTCTCGTGGTACTCCGCGGCCTGGTCGGCCAGCTGCGGCGGGATCGCCTCCACCGTGTAGTCGTCGCCGATGGTGGTCTCGCCGTGCCAGGTCAACGCGCGCATCTCGACGAGGTCGACGACGCCGATGAAGTCACCCTCCGCTCCGATGGGCAGCTGCAGCACCAGTGGGACGGCGTTGAGCCGCTCGACGATCGTGTCGACGCAGTAGAAGAAGTCGGCGCCGGTGCGGTCGAGCTTGTTGACGAAGCACATGCGTGGCACCGCGTACTTGTTCGCCTGACGCCACACCGTCTGGCTCTGCGGCTCCACGCCCGCCACGCCGTCGAAGACGGCGACGGCACCGTCGAGGACGCGCAGCGAGCGCTCGACCTCGACCGTGAAGTCGACGTGGCCGGGGGTGTCGATGATGTTGATCGTGTGGTTTTTCCAGGTGGCGGTCGTCGCGGCGGACGTGATCGTGATGCCGCGCTCCTGCTCCTGCTCCATCCAGTCCATCGTCGCGGCGCCGTCGTGCACCTCACCGATCTTGTAGTTGATCCCGGTGTAGAACAGGATCCGCTCGGTGGTCGTGGTCTTGCCCGCATCGATGTGAGCCATGATCCCGATGTTGCGGACCCGGCGCAGGTCGGTGGTGATGTCGATTGCCACCTTGGACGTTTTCCTTCGCTCGTGTGAAAGTCAGGTGCTGGTGCAGGTCACCAGCGGTAGTGGGCGAAGGCCTTGTTGGCCTCGGCCATCTTGTGTGTGTCCTCGCGCTTCTTGACGCTGCCGCCCAGACCGTTGCTGGCGTCGAGCAGTTCGTTCATCAACCGCTCCGCCATGGTCTTCTCCCGGCGAGCCGCGGAGTACGAGATCAGCCAGCGCAGCGCCAGCGTGGTCGAGCGGCTCGCCCGCACCTCGACCGGCACCTGGTAGGTGGCGCCACCGACGCGGCGGCTCTTGACCTCGAGAGTCGGCTTCACGTTGTCCAGCGCGCGCTTGAGGGTGACGACCGGGTCGGTCCCGGTCTTCTCCTGGGCACCGCCGAGCGCGGAGTAGACGATCCGTTGGGCGACCTGCTTCTTGCCGTCCTCGAGCACCTTGTTGATCAGCTGGGTGACCAGCGGGCTGCCGTAGACCGGATCAGCCTCGATCGGCCGCTTGGTAGCGGGACCCTTGCGCGGCATCAGCTCTTCTCCTTCTTCGCGCCGTAGCGGCTGCGGGCCTGCTTGCGGTTCTTGACACCCTGCGTGTCAAGGGAGCCCCGCACGATCTTGTAACGCACGCCCGGCAGATCCTTCACGCGGCCGCCGCGGACCAGCACGATCGAGTGCTCCTGCAGGTTGTGGCCGACGCCGGGGATGTATGCCGTCACCTCGACCCCGCTGCTGAGGCGCACGCGCGCCACCTTGCGCAGCGCTGAGTTGGGCTTCTTGGGCGTCGTGGTGTAGACGCGGGTGCACACCCCACGGCGCTGGGGTGAGCCTTTGAGGGCCGGTGTCTTGCTCTTCGACACCTTGTCCTGACGGCCCTTGCGGACCAGCTGGTTGATCGTGGGCACTGCGTGCTTCTCGCTTTCGTCTGACTGCCTGGGTGGTACTCCAGTGCTGCTGGGCCGGGTGCTGCTTCGACCCCCGCGCCCGCCCGGCGACACACTGCCGAAGGGAGCGCGACTTCCGTGCCGGGCCGGCGCTCGCCCGCCACGTACGGACGGAGGGACGCGACCGCATCGGCGGCACACGGAACGGCCCGGGAACCCAGGCACAACTGCTGAGGTTACCGGCTGCCCCCAGCACGGTCAAAACTCGCCGCGTCGACCCCCCCCCCCCCCCCCGGCCGTACTCACCACAAGGACACGGAGCGGCGCAGGATCTGGGCCAGGTCGTCGGCGCACACCTCGCGGGGAGCCGTGGCCAGCAGCCGCTGTTGCTGGAGGCTGCCCTCGACCAGGTCATCGACGTCGGACTCGCCGTAGCCGACGGCCCCGATACCGGCGGGGATGTCTATGTCACGCATGAGCGCCGTCAGCACCGCCGGCAGCAGGTCGGCGTCGTCGCGGGGGCGTTCGGCGCGGGGGTCCAGGATCATCGCGGCGCGCACGTGTCGCTGCGGTGCCGCTTCGAAGGTGAACCTGAAGGCTTCGGGGGCGGTCAACGAGACGGCCATGCCGTGCGGCACCATCGGCTCGTCGCCGGGGTAGTCGGCCGGATGGAAGTCGCGCACGCGCCCGGCGATGGGGTAGGCGTTGGCGTGCGGGATGTGCACACCGGCGTTGCCGAATCCCATGCCGGCGAACGTCGCCGCCAGCGCCATGTCGCCGCGCGCGGCCTCGTCGTCACCGGTGCGTACGGACCGGCAAAAGGAGCCGGCGAGCAGGCTCAGCGCCTTCTCGCTCCACATGTCCGCGATCGGGTTGGCGCCGCAGTAGGCCACCCGTTGCTCGGGCCGCTTGGCCTCGTACGTGGCGTACCAGCGAGCGGTGTAGCTCTCCAGCGCGTGGCAGAGGACGTCCATGCCGGACGCTGCGGTGACCCCGGCCGGCTGGGTGAGCGTCAGCCGCGGGTCGACCACCGCCAGCGTCGGGCGCAGCCGCCAGTGCGAGATCCCGGTTTTGACGTGCTGGTCGAGCACGTCGAGCACGCACACGGTCGTGGACTCGCTGCCGGTGCCGGTGGTCGTGGGCACCGCGACCAGTGGCGGCAACGGCTCTCGGGGGTCCCGGCCGCCACCGACCGGTGCGTTGACGTAGTCCATCAGGTCGCCAGGGTTGGTCGTCATCAGGGCGACGGCCTTGGCGGTGTCGATCGCCGACCCGCCCCCTACCGCGACGAAGGCGTCCCACGGCGCGGTGGCGCGCGCGTACTCGACCGCGGCACGCAGGCTCTGGTCGGTGGGCTCGACGTGCACCTGCTCGAAGACGACGGCCTCGATGCCTGCGCCGCCGATCTGCTCGGCGATCCGTTGCGGCGACCCCGTGGCCGCCACCCCAGGGTCGGTGATCACCAGCACTCGGCGCACCCCGAGCTGGGCGAGGTCGTGGCCGACCTCCTCGCTCGCCCCCGGGCCGAACTTGAGCTGTGGCGCCCCGTAGGTGAACACGTTCTCCGGCGTGGCCGGCGGGGCGAAGGTCATGACCCCATCCTGCCGTGCGGCCCAGATCAGCGGGTCGTACGCTCGATCGAGGCGGCCCGCGCCAGCGCTCCGGCGACATCCGGAGGCGAGTAACCGTCGGTCTTCGGCGCCTTGTCCCCCCCGGCCAGCGGTCGACCGGTCCGCACCTTGGTCATGTTCGAGCGGTGCACCTCGGCGAGCACCGCATCCACGGGTACGCCGTGCACCAACGCCGCGCCGTGCACGACATACAGCAGGTCCGCGAGAGCATCGGCAACGGCCACGACGTCTCCGGCCTGGGCCGCTGCCTCGTACTCGGCGAGCTCCGCTCGGACGAATTCGGCCCGCTGCGGCCACGACGCGGGCGACGCGGGCGAGGCGACCGGCTCGGTGGGCGTCACCAACCCGACCGCGTCGTGGAACTGACGCACCAACGCGGCTGCGACCCCGGGGCGCGCGTGGGCGGCAAGCGCGTCCGCGACGGTCCGCACCACGTCCCACTGGCCGCCGATGACCTGCCCGAGTGGGACCCATGCCACCGCCACCGTGGTGCCGCCGACCTCCACGACCCGGGGCTCCGGCGCGGCGCCGGGCGGGTCGGCCTCGAAGAGCAGCCGCACGGCGTGGTAGTCCTCGAGCACTCCGTCCGGCGCGGTACCGACGAAGTGCCTGGACCCCACGTCGAGCAACCGGCCAGGTTCCACGCGCAGGCCGGTCTCCTCGTACACCTCGCGGCGCACGGCGTCGCGCGGGTCCTCACCGTGGTCCAGGCCGCCACCGGGCAGCGTCCATGCGCCCGGTGCCGGTGTGTCGTGCGACAGCTGCGTGAGCAACACGTCGGGACCGCGCAGGACCAACGCGTAGGCGCTCAGCCGCTGCCGGCGCAGCGGCACCGGGTCGGAGGTAACGGAGGGCATGCGGCGCAGCGTACGGCCGGGGAGCTCCTGGTGGGATGGCCCAGGGTAGGGATGGCCCAGGTCGGGTCGCCTTCCCGGACCAACGAGGAGCGGCCGACTGCGGGGGTGTGCTCGTGCGCCTCGGGTCAGCGGTTGCCGTACGACCCGAAGTCGAAGTCGTCCAGCGCGACCGACTGCCCGGTGGGGCTGCCGAAGTCGTAGTCGTAAGACTCGTAACCCGACAAGGAGTACGCCGCGGCGCGTGCCTCCTCGGTCGGCTCCACCCGGATGTTGCGGTAGCGCTCCAGGCCGGTGCCGGCCGGGATCAGCTTGCCGATGATCACGTTCTCCTTCAGGCCCATCAGCGAGTCGGACCGGCCGTGGATGGCGGCGTCGGTGAGCACGCGCGTCGTCTCTTGGAAAGAAGCCGCGGACAGCCATGACTCGGTGGCCAGCGAGGCCTTCGTGATGCCCATCAGCACCGGACGCCCGGAGGCCGGGGTGCCGCCCTCGGACACCACCCGACGGTTCTCCTCCTCGAAGCGGATCCGGTCGGTGAGGTCACCGGTCAGCAGCTTGGCGTCGCCCTGCTCGATGACGGTGACCCGGCGCAGCATCTGGCGCACGATGATCTCGATGTGCTTGTCGTGGATCGACACGCCTTGGGAGCGGTAGACCTCCTGCACCTCGTCGACCAGGTGCTGCTGCGCCGACCGGACCCCGAGGATCCGCAGCACCTCCTGCGGGTCCGGTGTGCCGTTGGTCAGCTGCTGACCGACCTCGACGTGGTCGCCGTCGGCGACCCGCAGGCGGGCGCGCTTGGTGACCGGGTAGGCCTGCTCCTCCGACCCGTCGTCGGGGACGACGACGATCTTGCGGGTGCGGTCGGCCTCCTCGATGCGGACCCGGCCGGCGCTCTCGGTGATCGGGGCCCGCCCCTTGGGCTGCCGGGCCTCGAACAGCTCGACGACGCGGGGCAGACCGTGCGTGATGTCGTCACCGGCCACACCACCGGTGTGGAAGGTGCGCATGGTCAGCTGGGTGCCAGGCTCGCCGATCGACTGCGCGGCGATGATCCCGACCGCCTCACCGATGTCGACGAGCTTGCCGGTGGCCAGCGACCGGCCGTAGCACTTGGCGCACGTGCCGGTCTTGGCGTCGCAGGTCAGGACCGAGCGGACCCGTACCTGCTCCACCCCGGCCGCCACCAGCACGCCGATCTGGACGTCTCCGAGGTCGCCACCGGCTTCGACGAGAACCTCCCCGGTCTCCGGGTGCTCGATCGCGGTGGCCGCGGAGCGGGCGTACGCCGAGGTCTCGACGTGCTCGTCGGCGACGAGGCGGCCGTCCGCCAGCCGCATGCCGATCTGCTTGGGCAGGCCACGCTCGGAGCCGCAGTCGTCCTCGCGGATGATGACGTCCTGGCTGACGTCGACAAGGCGACGCGTGAGGTAGCCGGAGTCGGCAGTACGCAGGGCCGTGTCGGCCAGCCCCTTGCGGGCGCCGTGGGTCGAGATGAAGTACTCCACCACCGACAGACCCTCACGGAAGTTCGCCTTGATCGGGCGCGGAATGATCTCGCCCTTGGGGTTGGCGACCAGTCCGCGCATGGCGGCGATCTGGCGGACCTGCATCATGTTCCCGCGCGCCCCGGAGTTGACCATCATGTAGATGGGGTTCTCCTTGGAGAAGGTGGCTTCCATGTCCGCGGCGACCTCGGCGGTCGCCTGGGTCCAGATCTCGATGAGCTCCTGACGGCGCTCCTCGTCGGTGATCAGGCCGCGCTCGAACTGCTGCTGCACCTTGGCCGCCTGGTCCTCGTACGTGGCGAGGATCTCCTGCTTGCGCGGCGGGGTGACGACGTCCTCGATCGAGATCGTTACACCGGAACGGGTCGCCCAGTAGAAGCCGGTGTCCTTGAGCGCGTCGAGCGCGGCGGCCACCTCCACCTTGGTGTAGCGCTCGGCCAGGTCGTTGACGATGACCCCGAGCTGCTTCTTGCCCACCTCGTAGTCGACGTAGGCGTAGTCGGCCGGCAGCGCCTCGTTGAACAGCGCGTGACCGAGCGTCGTCTCGAGCAGCAGCGGCTTGCCCGGCGCCCAGCCCTGCGGCAGGGGGTGGCCGGTCGGCGGCACGATCTCGGGGAAGCGGATCTTGACCCGGCTCTGCAACGAGATCTCGGACCGGTCGAGGGCCATCGTCGCCTCGGCCACGGACCCGAAGGCGCGACCCTCACCGGGCTCGTCGTCACGGTCGAGGGTGAGGAAGTAGATGCCGATGATCATGTCCTGCGTCGGCATCGTGACAGGGCGACCATCGGCCGGCTTGAGGATGTTGTTCGTCGAGAGCATCAGGATCCGGGCCTCGGCCTGCGCCTCGGCCGACAGCGGCAGGTGCACGGCCATCTGGTCGCCGTCGAAGTCGGCGTTGAACGCCGAGCACACGAGCGGGTGGATCTGGATGGCCTTGCCCTCGATCAGCTGGGGCTCGAAGGCCTGGATGCCGAGTCGGTGCAGCGTGGGCGCGCGGTTGAGCAGCACCGGGTGCTCGGCGATGACCTCCTCCAGCACGTCCCACACGACCGAGCGCGAGCGCTCGACCATGCGCTTGGCGCTCTTGATGTTCTGGGCGTGGTTGAGGTCCACCAGCCGCTTCATCACGAAGGGCTTGAACAGCTCCAGCGCCATCTGCTTGGGCAGGCCGCACTGGTGCAGCTTGAGCTGAGGACCGACGACGATGACCGAGCGGCCGGAGTAGTCGACGCGCTTGCCGAGCAGGTTCTGGCGGAACCGGCCCTGCTTGCCCTTGAGCATGTCCGACAGCGACTTCAGCGGCCGGTTGCCAGGACCGGTCACCGGACGACCGCGGCGACCGTTGTCGAACAGCGAGTCGACGGCCTCCTGGAGCATCCGCTTCTCGTTGTTGACGATGATCTCGGGCGCGCCGAGGTCGAGCAGGCGCTTGAGCCGGTTGTTGCGGTTGATCACTCGGCGGTACAGATCGTTGAGGTCGCTGGTGGCGAAACGGCCACCGTCGAGCTGCACCATCGGGCGCAGGTCCGGCGGGATGACCGGGACGCAGTCCAAGACCATGCCCTGCGGGCTGTTGCTGGCAGTCAGGAACGCCGAGACGACCTTGAGCCGCTTGAGCGCCCGCGTCTTGCGCTGCCCCTTGCCGTTGCGGATGGTGTCGCGCAGGGACTCGGCCTCGGCCTCGAGGTCGAAGGACTGCAGGCGACGCTGGATCGCCTGGGCACCCATCGAACCCTCGAAGTACGAGCCGAAGCGGTACGTCATCTCGCGGTACAGGATCTCGTCACCCTCGAGGTCTTGGACCTTGAGGTTCTTGAACCGGTTCCACACCTCGTCGAGGCGGTCGATCTCGCGCTGTCCGCGGTCTCGGCGCTGCTTGACCTCGCGCTCGGCTCCCTCACGCACCTTGCGGCGCTGGTCGGCCTTGGCGCCCTCTGCCTCGAGGGCAGCCAGGTCTTCCTCGAGCTTGGCCAGCCGCTGTTCGATGTCGTGGTCGCGACGCGACTCCATGGAGGTGCGCTCGACGTCGATCTTGGCCTCGAGCGAGGACAGGTCACGGTGTCGGGCGTCCCCGTCGACTGCGGTGATCATGTAGGCGGCGAAGTAGATGACCTTCTCCAGGTCCTTCGGCGCCAGGTCGAGCAGGTACCCGAGCCGGCTCGGCACACCCTTGAAGTACCAGATGTGCGTGACCGGGGCGGCCAGCTCGATGTGGCCCATGCGCTCGCGCCGAACCTTGGAACGGGTCACCTCGACGCCGCAGCGTTCGCAGATGATGCCCTTGAAGCGAACGCGCTTGTACTTGCCGCAGTAGCACTCCCAGTCGCGGGTGGGACCGAAGATCTTCTCGCAGAACAGTCCGTCCCGCTCCGGCTTGAGCGTGCGGTAGTTGATGGTCTCGGGCTTCTTGACCTCGCCGTGGCTCCACTGCCGGATCTCATCAGCGGTCGCGAGACCGATCTTGAGCTGGTCGAAGAAGTTCACATCGAGCAACGGAGAATCCTTTGGTTGCGTTGTGCGCCGGTGGTGGACCTAGTCGGTGGTTGAGAGGTGTAGTTGATGCGGCTCGCTTCGCTCACCGGATCCGCTACACCTCCTCGACGCTGCTGGGCTCGCGGCGGGACAGGTCGATGCCGAGCTCCTCGGCCGCACGGAAGACGTCTTCCTCGGCGTCGCGAAGCTCTAGGACGCTGCCGTCGGCGGTGAGGACCTCCACGTTGAGGCAGAGCGACTGCATCTCCTTGACCAACACCTTGAAGGACTCCGGGATGCCTGGTTCAGGCACGTTCTCGCCCTTGACGATCGCCTCGTAGACCTTGACCCGGCCGAGGACGTCGTCGGACTTGATCGTGAGCAGCTCCTGCAGGGCGTAGGCCGCGCCGTACGCCTCGAGGGCCCAGACCTCCATCTCACCGAAGCGCTGGCCACCGAACTGGGCCTTACCGCCGAGCGGCTGCTGGGTGATCATCGAGTACGGCCCGGTGGAGCGGGCGTGGATCTTGTCGTCGACGAGGTGGTGCAGCTTGAGCAGGTACATGTAGCCGACCGAGACCGGCGCGGGGAACTGCTCGCCGCTGCGACCGTCGAACAGCACCGCCTTGCCGTCCGGACCGACCATGCGCTCGCCGTCACGGTTGGGCAACGTCGAGGCCAGCAGGCCAGAGATCTCGTCCTCGCGGGCTCCGTCGAACACCGGGGTCGCGATGTTGGAGTCTGCCGGCGCCTGCGTGGCACCGATCGACAGCAGCCGCTGCTGCCACTCCTCGCTCTGCCCCTCGACCTGCCAGCCGGCCTTGGCGACCCACCCGAGGTGGGTCTCCAGGACCTGGCCGATGTTCATGCGGCCGGGCACGCCGAGCGGGTTGAGGATGATGTCGACGGGGGTGCCGTCGGGCATGAACGGCATGTCCTCGATCGGGAGGATCTTGGAGATGACGCCCTTGTTGCCGTGGCGGCCGGCGAGCTTGTCGCCGTCCTGGATCTTGCGCTTCTGGGCGACGTAGACCCGCACCAGCTGGTTGACACCGGGCGGGAGCTCGTCCTCCTCGTCGCGGTCGAACACACGCACGCCGATGACGGTGCCGGACTCGCCGTGCGGCACCTTCAGCGAGGTGTCGCGCACCTCGCGGGCCTTCTCACCGAAGATCGCGCGCAGCAGCCGCTCCTCCGGCGTCAGCTCGGTCTCGCCCTTGGGTGTCACCTTCCCGACCAGCACGTCACCGTTGCCGACCTCGGCGCCGATGCGGATGATCCCGCGGTCGTCGAGATCGGCCAGCATCTCCTCGGAGACGTTGGGGATGTCGCGGGTAATCTCCTCGGGGCCGAGCTTGGTGTCGCGGGCGTCGACCTCGTGCTCCTCGATGTGGATCGAGGTCAGCATGTCCTGCTGGACCAGCCGCTGGCTGAGGATGATCGCGTCCTCGTAGTTGTGGCCGTGCCACGGCATGAACGCCACCAGCAGGTTGGTGCCGAGCGCCATCTCGCCCTGGTCAGTGCACGGGCCGTCAGCGATCGGGGCGCCGACCTCGACCCGGTCACCCTCGGTGACCAGGGGCCGCTGGTTGATGCAGGTGCCCTGGTTCGAGCGCCGGAACTTGGCCAGCCGGTACGTCTGGTAGGTCCCGTCGTCGTGCATGACCGTCACCGAGTCGGCGTCGACCTCGGTGACGACGCCGGCCTGCTTGGCCACCGTCACGTCGCCTGCGTCGACCGCGGCCCGGAACTCCATACCGGTGCCGACCAGCGGGGCGTCGCTGCGGATCAGCGGTACCGCCTGGCGCTGCATGTTGGAACCCATCAACGCGCGGTTGGCGTCGTCGTGCTCGAGGAAGGGGATCAGCGCGGTCGCCACCGACACCATCTGGCGCGGTGAGACGTCCATGTAGTCGACCTCGTCACGCGGCATCAGGTCTGCCTCGCCGTCTCGGCGGCGGACCAGGACCCGGTCCTCGGCGAACCGGCCGTCGAGCTGCAGCGGCGCGTTGGCCTGCGCGATGACGTAGCGGTCCTCGTCGCTGGCGGCGAGGTACTGCACGTCGTTGGTCACCTGGCCCTCGACGACCTTGCGGTACGGCGTCTCCACGAAGCCGAAGGGGTTGATCCGGCCGTACGTCGACAACGACCCGATCAGGCCGATGTTGGGACCTTCAGGAGTCTCGATCGGGCACATGCGGCCGTAGTGCGACGGGTGGACGTCACGAACCTCGTAACCTGCCCGCTCACGCGAGAGGCCACCGGGACCGAGTGCGGAGAGCCGCCGCTTGTGGGTCAGCCCGGCGATCGGGTTGGTCTGGTCCATGAACTGGCTGAGCTGGGAGGTGCCGAAGAACTCCTTCAGCGCCGCCACGACCGGGCGGATGTTGATCAGTGTCTGCGGCGTGATCGCCTCGACGTCCTGGGTCGTCATGCGCTCGCGCACGACTCGCTCCATGCGGGCGAGACCGGTGCGCAGCTGGTTCTGGATCAGCTCACCGACCGTGCGCATGCGGCGGTTGCCGAAGTGGTCGATGTCGTCGGCCTCGACGAGCGCGGTGCCCTGCGGGCTCGGCAGCTCGGTCTCGCCGGCGTGCAGGGCGACGATGTAGCGGATGGCGGCGACGATGTCCTCGTTGGTCAGCGTCTGCTGGTCGAACGGCGCCTCGAGGCCCAGCTTCTTGTTGATCTTGTAGCGCCCGACCTTGGCCAGGTCGTAGCGCTTGGGGTTGAAGTAGTAGTTCTCCAGCAGGGTCTGCGCCGCCTCACGGGTCGGCGGCTCGCCCGGGCGCAGCTTGCGGTAGATGTCGAGCAGCGCATCGTCCTGGCCGGCGGTGTGGTCCTTCTCGAGGGTGAGCCGCATCGACTCGTACTGGCCGAACTCCTCGAGGATCTGCGCCTCGGTCCAGCCGAGCGCCTTGAGCAGCACGGTGACGTTCTGCTTGCGCTTGCGGTCCAGCCGTACGCCGACGGTGTCGCGCTTGTCGACCTCGAACTCCAGCCACGCGCCGCGGCTCGGGATGACCTTGGCGGTGTAGACGTCCTTGTCGCTGAGCTTGTCGACGGTGCGCTCGAAGTACACACCGGGTGAGCGCACGAGCTGGGAGACCACGACCCGCTCGGTGCCGTTGATGACGAAGGTGCCCTTGTCCGACATCAGCGGGAAGTCGCCCATGAAGACGGTCTGGCTCTTGATCTCACCGGTGTCGTTGTTCATGAACTCGGCGGTCACGAACAGCGGCGCGGCGTAGGTGAAGTCCTTCTCCTTGCACTCCTCGACCGAGCTCTTGGGCGGCTCGAAGCGCGGGGAGGCGAAGGCGAGGGTCATCGTCTGCGAGAAGTCCTCGATCGGGGAGAGCTCCTCGAAGATCTCCTCGAGCCCGGACTTGCGGGAGACGTCGGATCGGCCGGCGGCGATGTCGGCCTCGACCCGAGAACGCCAGCCCTCGGCGCCGATCAGCCAGTCGAAGCTGTCGGTCTGCAGGGCGAGGAGCTCGGGGATCTCGAGTGGTTCATCGATCTTGGCGAAGGAGATGCGGCGGGGAGTGAACTGTGCAGCGTTGCGCGAGGCGGCCAAGAGGTGTCCTTTACGAAGGCTCGCGGATGCGTGAGCGCGCATGACGATGTCGGCCCAGTCACGGGAGGGGACGACGGAAGGCAGCGCTAAAGAAGCAGTCTAGTCACGACTGCTAGCGATGTCCAACGGCTGGCGAGTGATGCACGTCCCTCAAGCCAGTCGTGTGCGACGACGCCGTACGAGCATGGACCGGGCTTCTCGTGGCGTCAAGCGCCCTGCCGCGTCGGGGCCGTCAGAGTGCGGTGATGTCGGTGACGAGCCAGCGGTCCCCGTCTTTGCGCATCGTCAGCACGAGCCGGTTCTCGTCGGTCACCGCCTCCGGGCGGGTGGGCCCGGAGTTGACCTGGTCGACGAAGAGCAGCACCTGAGCCTGATCGGGTTGACAGTCGTCGCCGCACTCCAGCGTGGCGACGGCCCGAACGTTGGCGGTCACGACCGGTTTGGCGGTCGGGGCGGTGTCGCCCAGGATCTTGGTGAACGTCTTCTCGAACGTCGAAGCGAACTCCGGCGTCAGCAGCGCGGCGTCCTCGCTGCGCTCCTGGTCCAGCGTGCGGTAGTCGAAGCTCAGTAGCTGCTCCGCTGCGGTCGCCGCCGCCGTCGCCGCCGGGGTCCGCGTCCTCGACCGCCTTGGTCTCCCGCGCCGCCGGCAGCGCGACGAGCAGGGCGACGGCCAGCGCCGCGACCGCAAGCACCACCAGCGGCGCGAGCAGCAGCGCCCACCGCCTCGCGCTGCCCCGGGGGGACGTGCGCCGGGGCGCGGTCTGGTCCACCGCAGGCGCCTCCTGCCCGCGCGGTGTCGTCAGTGCATCGGTGGCAGAGGCGCCGACTGGGGCACCGACTGGGGCGCCGACCGGGGCACCGACCGGGGCGCCGACCGGGGCGCCGACCGGGGCGCCGACTGGGGCGGCGACCGGGGCACCGACCGAGGCGCCGACCGGGGCGCCGACCGGGACGGCGACCGGGGCGGCGACCGGGGCGGCGACCGTGGTGCGCTGGCGGCGCTCGCCGGCGATCCGGCGGCGCGCCGGCGGGGAGTCCGGGGGGGTCATCGGCTCGTCACCCGGTCGGGGCGCTGGGCAGGCCGTCGCCGGCGGCGGAGAAGGGCTAGTAGCGGGAGACCAGCCAGCGGTCGCCGTCGCGGGTCAGGTCCACCTCCCAGCGGTAGTTGCGGATGCGCTCCTGCGGGGTCGGTGGCGTCCCCGCCTGGCTCGTCGCGATCGCCCTGGCTGCCACCAGCACCTCGGCGGAGTCGGAGTCGATGGTCGCGACCCCGGCGCGCAGCACGCTCGCCTGCGACGTCAGGCCCGTGATGGCCAGCCTCGGAAAGATCTCCTGGGTCGCGGCGAGGAAGTTCGCGGCGAAACCGTCGGTCATCAACGGCTGGAGCAGCGCCACGTACTCATCGCTTTGCCGGGTGTCGTAGGCGTCGAGCAGGCTGACGAACGAGCAGGACGCACGCTACGGCCAGTCGGCCGGAGGGACACGCGGAGGATACCTGTCGGTAACTCATCGCGACACCGTTGAGCCAGATCAAACCGTCATCGTGGCGTCAGTGGACGGACACGGTGGCGCCGGCGCCCTCGAGGGTCTCCTTGGCCTTCTCCGCGGCGTCCTTGGCGACCTTCTCCAAGACGGCCTTCGGGGCGGCCTCGACGAGGTCCTTGGCCTCCTTCAGACCCAGGCTGGTCAGGGTGCGGACCTCCTTGATGACCTGGATCTTCTTGTCACCGGCTGCCTCGAGGACGACGTCGAACTCGTCCTTCTCCTCCTCGGCGGCTGCGGTGTCGCCGCCCCCGGTGCTGGGAGCGCCCGCGACCGCGGCGACGGGTGCGGCGGCGGTGACGCCGAAGGTGTCCTCGAACTGCTTCACGAACTCGCTGAGCTCGAGGAGGGTCATCTCCTTGAACGCGTCGAGCAGGTCGTCGGTGCTGAGCTTCGCCATGGTGGCGTCCTTCCTAGGGTGGAACGTCGGGGCTGCTGGTGAGAGTGCGGTCGTGCTGCTCAGGTCTGCGCCGGGGCGTCGGACTCCTCGGTCTCGGTCTCCGGGCCGGTGGCGGCTGGCTGCTGCTCTTGCTGCTCTTGCTGCTGCACGGCCTGCAGCGCCGCTGCGAGGCGGGCCACCTGGGCCAACGGTGCCGAGAGCAGCGAGGCTGCACCTGACAACGAGGCGGTCATCGCGCCGGCCATCTGGGCCAGGAGGACGTCGCGGGACTCCAGGTCCGCGATCTGGGCGATCTGGGCGGGACTGACCGGCTTGCCGTCCAGTACCCCACCCTTGATGACCAGCGGCTGGTTGTCCCTGGCGAAGTCACGCAGGCCCTTGGCGGCCTCCACCGGGTCACCCTTGATGAAGGCGATGGCGGAGGGGCCGACCAGCAGGTCGTCCAGGCCGTCGATCCCGGCGTCGCGCGCGGCGATGCGGGTCAGGGTGTTCTTCACCACCGCGTAGCTGACCGTTTCGCCGAGCGCGCGCCGCAGCGCCTGGAGCTGTTTGACGGTGAGACCGCGGTAGTCGGTCAGCACTGCACCGTTCGAGCCGCGGAACTCCTCCGCGAGCTCAGCGACGGCGGCGGTCTTGTCCGGGCGCGCCATGGGGTCTCCTTCACAGGTCGATGCCGGCGGGGGCCCTGGAACGACGAACGCCCCGGCGCAGGTGCGCACGGGGCAGGAAGGCACTCAGGATGCCTGACTGGTGCTCACCTACGCGGGCCGCCTCCGTGGGAGGGCCTTCGGACCCGGCGCACGCAGCGCCGGACGACCAGCGGTCTTCGGTGCGCCCAGCGTACGCCGAGCAGTCCGAGCGGGCCAAATCGGGCCACGGCTGGCTCAGCTGACTGGCGGCTCGCTGCTGCTGGCATGCGTCTGGCGTGAAGGCAGGTGTCCTTGCGGAGCGGGAAACCCGCACCGGGTCACGTTGGACGGCGTGCGGCGGCCGCCGAGGCGATGTGCCATACGCCCGGCACTTCCCCCGGTTGAGCGTTGCTCAGCACGGCTTCGAAGCCGGGCTGAGCAGCACGTCACCACGTCACCACGTCACCACGTCACCACGTCAACGTGGCATCAGCAGAAAGCGGTCGTCGTGCTACGCGCCCTCAGCTCAGGCCTCGTCAGTTGCGGTGACGTTGCGGGTGCGGTTGGGGTCGACCGGCACGCCCGGACCCATCGTCGAGGAGACGGTGATGGTGCGGATGTAACGGCCCTTGGAGCTGGCCGGCTTGAGCCGCAGGACCTCGTCGAGTGCTGCGGCGTAGTTCTCGGCCAGCTGCTGCTCGGAGAACGATGCCTTGCCGATGATGAAGTGCAGGTTGGCGTGTCGGTCCACGCGGAACTCGATCCTGCCGCCCTTGATGTCCGACACCGCCTTGGCGACATCGGGGGTGACCGTGCCCGTCTTGGGGTTGGGCATCAGCCCACGGGGACCGAGCACCCGGCCGAGCCGACCGACCCGGCCCATCATGTCGGGAGTCGCGACGACAGCGTCGAAGTCGAGCCAGCCGCCCGCGACCTTCTCCACGAGCTCGTCCGAGCCCACGTGGTCGGCACCTGCCTCTCGGGCGGCCTCGGCCTTGTCGCCGACGGCGAACACCAGGACCCGCGCAGTCTTGCCGGTGCCGTGCGGCAGGTTGACGGTTCCGCGCACCATCTGGTCGGCCTTGCGGGGGTCGACCCCCAGTCGCATGGCGACGTCGAGCGTCGCGTCGAACCGGGTGGTCGCCGACTCCCGAGCCTTGGTCACCGCGGTCATCGGCGAGTACAGGGCGGAGGGATCGATGGCCTTGGCGGCTGTGCGGTACTTCTTGCCGTGCTGCATGGGTGGTGCCTTTCTCGGTCGGTTTCACCGGTCGTGGTCGTCACGGGCCCTGCAGCGGCCCTGCCACGTGGTGCTGTGTCCCAACTGGTGCCTCGCCGGCAACCCGGCGAGGGTGTGGATCATCGTTCGACGGTGATGCCCATGGAGCGGGCGGTGCCCTCGATGATCCTCATGGCGGTGTCGACGTCGTTGGCGTTGAGGTCCGGCAGTTTCGTCGTGGCGATCTCGCGCACCTGGTCGTGGTCGAGCTTGCCGACCTTGTCCGTGTGTGGCGCCGAGGAGCCCTTCGCCAGCCCGGCGGCCTTCTTGATCAGCTCGGCGGCGGGGGGCGTCTTGGTGACGAACGTGAAGGACCGGTCTTCATAGATCGTGATCTCGACCGGGATGACGTTGCCGCGCATGGGTTCGGTGGCTGCGTTGTACGCCTTGCAGAACTCCATGATGTTGACGCCATGAGGGCCCAGGGCGGTACCCACGGGCGGTGCGGGCGTGGCCGCACCGGCGTTGAGCTGCACCTTGACCAGCGCAGCGATCTTCTTCTTCTTGGGGGGCATGAGCCGGGTTCCTTGCTCGTCTGTGGTCCGGGGCGTACGCGGGTCTGGCGGTCAGACGCGCTGGATCTGGTTGAAGCTGAGCTCCACGGGGGTCTCCCGTCCGAAGATCTCGACCAGCGCCTTGACGCGCTGCGAGTCGACGTTGATCTCGGTGATGGTCGCGTGCAACGTCGCGAAGGGGCCGTCGACGACCATGACGGAGTCTCCCGACCCGAAGTCGGTGAACTCCACCTTGGGGGTCTTCTGGGCGGTCGCCGTCGCGCCGCCGCTGCGGGTGGCAGCCACCTCTGCCTCCACCACCGGGGCGAGCATGCTCTCCACCTCGGCGAGGCTGAGGGGGACTGGCTGGTGCGAGTGGCCGACGAACCCGGTCACCGACGGGGTGTGCCGAACCGCGGCCCAGGACTCGTCGGTGAGGTCCATGCGGACGAGCACGTACCCGGGGAGCACAGTTCGCTTGACCATCCGGCGCTGGCCGTTCTTGATCTCGGCAACCTCCTCGACGGGCACGACCACGTCGTGGATGTAGTCCTCCATGTTGAGCGAGACCTTGCGGTTCTCCAGGTTGGTCTTCACCCGGTTCTCCATCCCGGAGTAGGTGTGGACCACGAACCACTCCCCCGGCTGGCTGTGGAGCTTGGCGCGGAACTCGTCCAAGGCGTCGGGAAGGTCCTCGAGTTCCTCCTGAGCGGCGATGTCGTCGGCCATGACGTCAGCGATGTCGTCGGCCTTGTCGTCGGCCTTGGCGTCGGCCTCCGCGTGCTCGTCGCCCTCGGCGAGGGCGGCGGCCACCACGGCGTCTGCGAGGGGGTCCTCGACTCGAACCGCAACCTCCTCGGCGGGGTCGTCGGCGGCAAGCACGTCGCTGTCGTCGCTCTCGAGCATCGACTCCTCGACCGCTGCGTCGAGGCCGGCGCCGTACTCGGCGATCACGTGGTCCTGCTCGAGGTCGGAGGCGCTGTCGGGAGGACCGTCGGGCAGCCCGTCACGCATCAGGTCGGGGCCGAGCTCGTCGGAGAACTGGGACACGGTCGCTTCCGTCACCTTCACTGTGGTCGTCATGGCACTGTGGTCGTTCTTGCCCGCGTCGTGGACGGGCACGGATCAGCTGGGTCGCACGACTCGCGGTGTCAGCCGAAGACCGCGAACATCGCCTTGCCGAACGCGAAGTCGAGGCCGGACACGATCGCCATCATCACCAAGACGAACACCAGCACCACGAAGAAGTACGTGACCACCTGCTGCTGGGTCGGCCAGACGACCTTGCGCAGCTCGGCGACCACCTGACGGTAGAACGTCGCCGGGGACGTGCGCCCGCCACGGTCGGCCTGCCGCGCCGGCGTGCTCGAGCGGGTGTCGCTCACGTCGCCTCCTCGTCGTCTTCGTGCTAGTCGTCATTCGTGTTCGTCGCAGGGCAGGAGGGAATCGAACCCCCAACCTTCGGTTTTGGAGACCGATGCTCTGCCAGTTGAGCTACTGCCCTAGGCGGTTCCTCCGGGCGCTGCCGGACCGACGGCACGGACACGGCGTGCCAGCGCATGGCGAGCGGGTGGAGGCCACCACCGCGGGAGTCTACGTGGTGGTCCTCGCCGGAGTCGAACCGAGCGAAACGCAATGACACGATGGGGGCCATGACCCAGCCGCTGACCCAGCCGACGACCCAGCCGACGACCCAGCCGTCCCCGCGTACGTCCGTCCCGCACCCGACTCGGATCTCGACCCGCGTCGGCGGCATCTCGGAGTCCGCGACCCTGGCCGTCGACGCCAAGGCCAAGGCACTCAAGGCGGCCGGGCGGCCGGTCATCGGCTTCGGTGCGGGCGAGCCTGACTTCCCGACGCCCGACTACATCGTCGAGGCGGCGACGAACGCCTGCCGCGACCCCCGCAACCACCGCTACAGCCCCGCCGGTGGGCTGCCCGAGCTCAAGGCGGCGATCGCGGCCAAGACCCGGCGCGACTCGGGGTACGACGTGGAGCCGGCCCAAGTGCTGGTGACCAACGGCGGCAAGCAGGCGATCTACGAGGCGTTCGCCACGCTCCTGGATCCCGGGGACGAGGTGCTCCTTCCCGCGCCCTACTGGACCACTTATCCAGAAGCCATCCGGCTCGCCGGCGGCGTACCGGTCGAGGTGCTGGCCGACGAGTCGCAGGACTACCGGGTGACCGTCGACCAGCTCGAGGCCGCGCGCACCGAGCGCACCAAGGTGCTGCTGTTCTGCTCGCCTTCGAACCCGACAGGCGCGGTCTGTCCGCGTGAGCAGGTCGAGGCGATCGGACGCTGGACGCTCGAGCACGGACTGTGGGTGGTGACCGACGAGATCTATGAGCACCTCACCTACGACGGCGTCGAGGCTGCCTCGATGCCCGTGGTGGTGCCCGAGCTGGCAGACCGCACAGTCGTCGTGAACGGGGTCGCCAAGACCTACGCGATGACCGGCTGGCGGGTCGGCTGGCTGATCGGACCGAAGGACGTGGTCACGGCCGCCACGAACCTGCAGTCCCACGCCACATCCAACGTCAACAACGTCGCCCAGCGGGCGGCGGTCGCCGCGCTCGAGGGTGACCTGCGCGCGGTGGGGCAGATGCGCGAGGTGTTCGATCGGCGACGCCAGCGGATGGTGTCGATGCTCAACGAGATCGACGGCGTCGAGTGCCCCGAACCGACCGGTGCGTTCTACGTCTTTCCGTCTGTGCGGGGCGTGCTGGGCCGAGAGGTTGACGGCCGCACCCCGAGCACGTCGGCCGAGCTGGCCGAGGTGATCCTGGACGCGGCCGAGGTGGCCGTCGTACCCGGTGAGGCGTTCGGCGCTCCTGGCTACCTGCGGCTGTCGTACGCGCTCGGTGACGACGACCTGATCGAGGGCGTCACCCGCCTGCAGAAGCTGCTCGGTACCGGGGGAGGTGCCGCCTGAGCTGCTTCTCGTGCGCGCAGGAGGCAGCAAGCGATCGGCCGGCGCGTGAGGAGGTGGTGACCACCGATCGCTGGCGCGTCGCGCACGCCTTCGACACCTCGCTCCCCGGCTGGCTGGTCGCGCTGCCGCGACGCCACGTCGAGTCGGTGGCCCGGCTGGACGGGCAGGAGGCCGCTGAACTCGGTCCGCTGCTGGCCGATCTCAGCCGGGGACTGGCGACCGTCACCGGCTGTGTCAAGACCTACGTGATGCTCTTCGCCGAGGCGCCTGGCTTCACGCACCTGCATGTCCACGTCGTGCCCCGGATGGCCGACGTGCCCCCCGATGAGCTGGGACCCCGGGTGTTCGTTCGACTCGGGGTGGCCGAGGGCCAGCGGGTCCCTGCGCCGGAGAGGGACCGGCTGGCGGTGGCGATCCGGCGGGCCGCCGGACGATGACGACAGGTCCCCGCTCTGTGCACACGCTCCCCAAGGCGCACCTGCACCTGCACTTCACCGGCTCGATGCGGCACGGGACACTGGTCGAGCTGGCCGAGCGCGACGGCATCCGGCTGCCGGCGGCGCTGCGTGACGAGTGGCCGCCCGAGCTGTCCGTCGCGGACCAGAAGGGCTGGTTCCGCTTCCAACGGCTCTACGACGTGGCCCGATCGGTCCTGCGGACCGAGGACGACGTGCGCCGGCTGGTCCGGGAGGCAGCCCAAGACGATGTGGCCGACGGCTCGGGCTGGCTGGAGATCCAGGTCGACCCGTCGGGCTACGGCACCCGGTTCGGCGGCATCACCGCGTTCACCGACCTGGTGCTCGACGCGGTCCGCTCGGCGGGGCAGGAGGCGGGTCTTGGCATCGGCGTCGTCATCGCCGCCAACCGCACGCGCCACCCCCTGGACGCCCGCACGCTGGCCCGACTCGCCGCCCAGTACGTCGACCGCGGGGTGGTGGGGTTCGGGCTCAGCAACGACGAGCGGCGCGGGCGGACCGGCGACTTCGCTCCTGCCTTCGCCATCGCGCGGCGCGCGGGCCTGCTCGCCACCCCGCACGGCGGCGAGCTGCGGGGCGCCGCCTCGGTCGCCGGAGTGCTCGACGCGCTCAACCCCGACCGCATCGGCCACGGGGTGCGCTGCGTCGAGGACCCGCGGGTGCTGGAACGGGTAGTGGCATCAGGCGTGACGCTGGAGGTCTGCCCGGTCTCCAACGTGGCGCTCGGGGTGTACGACGCCCTGGAGGAGGTTCCGGTCCCGGAGTTGCTGGCGGCCGGGGTGCCCCTGGCGCTCGGCGCCGACGACCCACTGCTGTTCGGGTCGCGGCTCGCCGGGCAGTACGCCGTACTCCGAGCGGCCCAGGGGCTCGGCGACGCAGAGCTCGCCGAGCTGGCGCGGATGTCGGTGCGCGGCTCGTGCGCCCCCGACGACGTACGCCACCGGCTGCTCGACGGCATCGACGCCTGGCTCGCCGCCGCTTGAGCGCCCGCGAGGGGTCACACGGCGCAGCCGACGGTGACGGGTTCATGGTCCAGCTCGATGCCGAACCGGTCCCGTACGCCGTCGCGTACCTCGCGGGCGAGCGCGAGCAGGTCGCAGGTGCGAGCGCCGCCCCGGTTGGTGAGGGCGAGCGTGTGTTTGGTCGACAACCGCGCTGGTCCGGTGCCGTGACCCCTGGCGAAGCCCGCGTGGTCGACCAGCCAGGCGGCACTGGTCCTGACGGTGCCGTCGGGTTGGGGGAACCGGGGGGCTTCGGCGGGAAGCCGGTCGGCCGCGCTGCGTTCAAGCACCGGGTTGGTGAAGAAGGACCCCGCGCTCCAGGTGTCCCGATCCTGCGGGTCGAGCACCATGCCCTTGCTCGCGCGCAGGGACAGCACCGCCTCACGTACGGCCGCGAGGGGCGCCCGCTCCCCGACCGCGACGCCCAGCGTGCGGGCCAGCTCGGCGTACGCGACAGGTGTCGACATGGCGCCTCGGGGAAGCAGATGGGTCACCGCGAGCACCACGAACCTGCCTGGTTCAGTCTTGAAGCGGCTGGTGCGGTACCCGAATCCGCAGTCGACGCCGGTGAACGTCCGCCGACGTCGCGCCTGCCGGTCCCAGGTGCGCACCGAGGCGATCGTCTGGGAGACGTCTTGCCCGTATGCGCCGACGTTCTGCATAGGACTCGCACCGGTGAGACCCGGGATCCCGGACAGCGCCTCGATCCCCACCCAGCCGTCGTGCTGCGCTCGAAGCACGAGGTCGTCCCACTCGGTGCCGGCGGCCACCTCGACCAGGGCACCACCCTGGCGCTCCGACGAGACCTGCACACCGCTGGTGCGGACGAGTACGACGGTGCCGTCGAAGCCCTCGTCGGCCACGACGAGGTTGGACCCCCCACCGACCACCAGCAACGGTTCACCGGTGTCGTCGCCGGCGCGTACGACATCGACCAGGTCGACCTCGGTGTAGACCTCCACCACAGTGCGGGCCGGGCCACCGAGCCGCAGCGTCGTCAGCTGGGCCAGGGGCACCCCGGTTCGCTCCCGCCGCGTCACCCGACCCGCACCACGGCCCGAGCCTGGCCGAGGACGGAGGTACCGGCAACGGTGACGGCCAGGTCGATCCGGACCCGGTCGGCCGCGTCGAGCGCCTGCACCACTCCGGACACCTCGACCGCGACACCCTCGTCGTCGTCGGGCACCACGACGGGCCGAGTGAAACGGCAGCCGAGCTCCACGACCGCGTCAGGACCGGCCCACTGCGACACCGCTCGCCCGGCCAGAGCCATCGTGTACATCCCGTGCGCGACGACACCCGGCAGGCCGACCGATCTGGCGACCCGGTCGGACCAGTGGATCGGGTTGGCGTCACCGCTCACCCCCGCGTAGCGGACGAGGTGTGCTCGGGTCACGGCGTACGTCAATGGTCCGAGAGCCACTCCAGGCTGCAGATCGTTCATGCCGGTCCCCGGTGCGCCAGCGTGGCGTAGGCAGTGCACACCAGCTCGCCGTCGACCGTGCGGATGCCACTGCGGGTGCTCAGCAGGTCGGTGCCCGCCGCCTGCCGGACGGAGTCGACGGTGAGGGTGGCGGTGAGGACGTCACCGGCCCGGATCGCACGCTCGGACACGAAGCGCTGCTGGGCATGGACGACGTGACGCAGCTCGATGCCCGCCTGCGGGTCGGCCAGCAGTGCCTCCATCGCCTGGAAGGCGACGACGATCGGGAAGGTGGGCGGGGCGACCACGTCCCCGTGGCCCGCCGCCCGGGCCACCTCAGGGTCGAAGTGCACGCGGTCCTCGGCGCCGATCGCGGCGGAGAACGCCGCGACGGCGGCCCGGGTGACGTCGTACGGCGGTGTCGGCGGCAGGACCCGCCCGGCCAGCCCGGCCTCGACAGCCATGCGTGGGTGATCGTGCCGGTCAGCGGGTCTCGCGGTGCAGGGTGTGACGACGGTCCCGCGGACAGAACTTCTTCAGCTCGAGCCGGTCGGGGTCGTTGCGCCGGTTCTTGCGAGTCATGTAGTTCCGCTCCTTGCACTCGGTGCAGGCCAAGGCGATCTTGGGGCGGACGTCTGCGCTCTTGCTGGCCACGGGTGCCACTCCCTTGTTGCTCGAGTCGGTGCTGGTCGGTTGCGTGCCTGCGTACCTGGTAGCGGGGGCGGGACTTGAACCCGCGACACCACGATTATGAGCCGTGTGCTCTGACCACCTGAGCTACCCCGCCGCGGGAGACGGCCTCCCGCGGAGGGCGAGTGCCTCCCGAACGCCGGACCCAGAGCCCCAATACGGAATCGAACCGTAGACCTTCTCCTTACCATGGAGACGCTCTACCGACTGAGCTATTGGGGCGAGCGACGACCGAGGATACACAGGACCGCCGGGCCGCACGAAATCGGTCTCGGTACGGTCGTCGCCGTGCCCACGACCCCGCGCACCGAACCCGCTCCCGGCGCCGCGCCCCCGGTGGTGGCGCCGCCCGCCGGCGACATGGGCGAGCTGCTCGGCGAGATCCCGGACACCCTCCCCGCAGAGCTCGCCGAGACGGTGCTCGCGGTGCCGGAGCTCATCGGCCCCGACGACTCGTTCTACCGGTTGATCGACCGCTCGCTGGGCGAGCGCGGCGGTGTCGAGGTGCGACGCGAGCACGTCGACTCCACCCGGTGGACCGCTGGCCCGTGGGATCCGCTGGCCCAGCACGGCGGCCCTCCGGCGGCGTTGCTCGGCCGGGCGGTGAGCGCCCTGCCCGGACCTGACGGCGTCACGATGACGGTCAGCCGACTCACCGTCGACCTGCTCGGACCGATTCCGGTCGCGCCGCTGACGGTGTCCGCCCGGGTGCTGCGGCCCGGACGGACCGTCGACCTGGTCGAGGCCGAGCTCGTCGACCCGCAGCAGGGGCGTCCGGTGGCGCGCGGCACCGCGTGGCGTGCCCCGCTCACCGTCGACGGTCCGCTCAGCACCGACCCCGGCGAACCCGCACCGCCCGGTCCCGCGCAGGGGTACGAGGCGCCGTGGCCGGCGTCGTGGCACGGCGGCTACCTCGACGCCATGCGCTGGGCGTGGGTGTCCGGGAGCATGCAGCCGGGCCCGGCTGTGGTGTGGATGCAGCCGCTGGTGCACCTGGTAGACGACGAGCCGTGGACACCTCTCACCCGGGTGCTCGTGTCCGCCGACTCGGCGAACGGGATCAGCGCCGCCGTGGACCCGGCGGCGTACTCGTTCCTCAACACTGAACTCACCGTGCACGTCACCCGGCCGTTGCGCGGGGACTGGGTGGGGTTGTCGGCGCGAACGGTCCTCGGCGGCGGCAGCGTCGGCGCCACGCGGGCGACCATCTGGGACGGCGACGGGGTGGTCGGTGCGTCCGCGGCCGCACTGCTGGTGCAACGCCGCTGACCGACTGGACGCGTGACGAGTTGGCACCGCGCATGCTCCGCGCCCGGGAAGGTGCTGCGTGCCCGGTGCGATGCAACCGAGTGGTGCCAAGAGGGGCACTGCCATGCCACCCAGTGGTGCCAACCAGGGCATTGCCGAGGTGGTAGTGCCCGCGTTGGCACCACTCGGCGGTGCGAACCACCGGTTTGGCACCACGCGGCGAGCCTGGGGTCTGGGCGCTCACCTGGCGAGGGTGCAGCTGCGGGCACTCTTTCGCGAGCTGTTCGCGCGCACGGAGTAGATCGAGGCGGCAGGCGAGCCGAGCCTGCTGCGGTCGAGCTTCCAGCGGGGCGTCAAGCAGCTGCCGATCCGCTGGACGCCTCGACCCGGCGCAGACGGCACGACGGCTTTGGTGGGACTCCGCTGATATGAGTTGAGGTAGCTCTTCACAAGCACCTCCGGAGGTGTCAGGAAGGGATCCATCAGGTTCCTTCGTGGATCGGCGTAGATGCGCCTGTCCTCCTGACGCCCTCCGGAGGTGGGTTGT